>JAEIGA010003427.1_pt1 | contig 24858 bp, 21 predicted proteins | sample 9270691 | NCBI WGS metagenome assembly JAEIGA01 (sample SAMN17057246, study PRJNA624740) | gut metagenome | biome: biome; isolation source: fecal sample | host: Bos grunniens | place: China: Xizang | collected 2019
AAACCCGATGATATACGTTTGTAGTTGAGTGGAGCTTTTAGAAAGGCTTTACGCAGGCTGTTCCCGTCTCCGTCAAAGTAGTTGGCAATGTTGCCATCCTCGAACCAGTATGCCTCTTGCCATCTGCGTCCATGGTAGAAATCAGCTGCATAGATTCGTCCAATTCCTATGCGTGTACTGTCAACGTAGAGTTCGTCATAGTATACGCGAATGGAGTCGCCTTTTTGTAGTCCAAAGAAGTCTATAGTCCATGCATAGATGTCGCTCAATTCTAGTGCGAGTTCGGTAGGTAGCCCATTGCCTGCCATGGCGTTCCATAGGCTGGACTCTATCACCACTTCTGCGCTACGCTCGCGATGGATAATCTCTTTTTCGTAGCGTTCCACATACATACTATCTGTCAAGTGTAGCACTACAGCCTCTTGGATACTAGGAAGGTAGATGTAGTATTGTAGTCTCTCTACGCCAGTTGTATCTGTTTGATAGAGGGCATAGTATGTTTTACCTGGGCGTATGGTGCGTACATCAAACTCGCTACGTGGCATGAGTGTCACTCCGTTGATCTGTTTGCGTGTAGCGCCTAGTCTGCTAAGCATTCCGCCTAATGTCTCGCCTGCTTTAACTGTGCAGGTATCTATACGAAATGAGTCTACCGGTAGTCCATATACATAGCGAACCTCAGGCTCTTTGCCTGTTCTATCGCTAGTCGTGGTACATGCTACCATCCCAAGTGCAACCAACAAAATTGCTACGATAGTCTTGATCTTCATCTCTCAACACTTAACTCCTTTTTGTGGATACTTGCGTGTCCAAGAGTTGATTTTTAGTTTGATTACACCGAGTAGTGCTTCGGAGAAAATACCGCCAGACATCTTACTAGTTCCTAGAACGCGGTTGATGAAGATGATAGGCACTTCTTGAATTTTGAATCCGCATTTATATGCGGTATATTTCATTTCTATTTGGAATGCGTATCCCTTGAATTGAATCTTATCTAGTTCGATGGTCTCCAATACTTGACGGCGGTAGCATTTGAATCCTGCAGTTGTATCGTGGATGTTCACTCCTAGTACAAAACGTACATACTTACTCGCGAAGTATGACATGAGCACGCGTCCCATAGGCCAGTTTACTACGTTTACACCGCTTACGTAGCGGCTACCGATTGCTACATCTGCTCCTTGGTTAGCGCAAGCATCATAGAGTTTAAGCAGATCTTCTGGATTGTGTGAAAAGTCTGCGTCCATCTCAAAAATGTAGTCGTATTTGTGTTCAATAGCCCACTTGAATCCTGCGATATACGCAGTACCGAGTCCTAGTTTACCAGCGCGTTCTACAAGGTGTAATTTTCCGTTGTATCTATTGGCCATGAGGTCTTTGACAATGTTGGCTGTACCATCAGGCGAACCATCGTCGATGATTAGCACATGGAATTCGAGTGGCAAATTCATCACGGCTGTGATGATAGCTTCTATGTTCTCTTTCTCGTTGTAGGTAGGTATGATAACTAGTTTATCCATATCTTTGAGTTTTTTATTCAAGTTTTACCTAATTGCCAATATTATAGCGTCTTGTAGGGGATCTGTCCGTTCTATTTAATGCGCTCCAATCACCTTGTCCTCTAGTATGTATACTGGGCTAGGTGTTATGCGCTCAAGTGGTGTAATAAACACATCTTCGCCTGGCATGATACCCTCGTCAAGAAGTATATCTTTGATGGTGTTAAGTGCTACATTTGGGTCATTGTTTTCGTGACTAAGGTGGCATAAGAACACGTTTCGCATATTAGTATTCCATGCTTTAGCCAGTAGTCGTCCGCAGGTCACATTGCTTTGGTGTCCTTTAGGTGATAATATGCGTTCTTTAAGATAGGTTGGGTATGGACCGTTAAGCAGCAGTTGTTCGTCGTGGTTTGCTTCGATAATGATATGATTGGCAGTGCTTAGATACTCTTCCATGGTTGGGTTTGGTTCACCACAGTCAGTAACTATAACTACACGTTGTCCTAGGAAGTCAATGACGTATCCAACGCATTCTGTAGAATCGTGTGATACGCTGAATGTGTTAATGTGCATGCCATTGAGTACCCATTCTTCGCCTTTCTCAAAATATCGTTGTGATGTGCGTAGTTTCTCTCTCACGCCGTAGTTACGGTCTATTCCGTTGTGGATAGCACGTGTAGAGTAGATAGGTAAGTGTACACGTTCTCCTAATGTTCCTACTGCTCTAATGTGGTCAGCGTGGTCATGAGTTATGATAACGCCCATAATGTTGGCGTAGTCCAATCCCATTTCTCGCAGATTCTTTTGAATCGTACGCGCAGAGATGCCAGCATCAATGAGTATACCCCATTTAGGTGTACCCAAGAAATAGCAGTTGCCGCTGCTACCACTAGCAAAACTTCTGAATATGAGTTGGTTATCTGACATTTTTATTGCTATATGTGTTCGCGTAACCACATAGGTACGCAAAATACGGCTACAAAGGTACAAAAAAGAACGCACATATGCAAGTAAAGAGAGCAATATTTTCAAAAAATGGTATATTGATCTCTTTACTCATGTTTTCTCTTTTTACTTTTGATAGCCATCTAGCATTTTCTTTTATTGCAATCTAAAGATAACTGGTACCGTGTATTTCATACGTACGGGTTTGCCGTGTTGTTTACCAGGTTTCCATGTAGGCATTGTAAATAGTACACGTATTGTTTCTTTATCTAATGATGCTTCCCCTGAGGAACGAACAACTTGTATATCACTTACGCTACTATCTTTTTCAATGATGAATTGGCAGATAACACGACCTTGTATACCATTACCTATAGAAGAGGTTAACCTAATTTAAGCTGTGCTAGTAGCTGCTTGCAAAGGATGGAGATGGAAGTACCCCCATCGTTGGTTATGACAATATCTGCATTGTGGAGATCTTCTTCCACGTTTTGGGCTTGCATGCGCGCGCGTACCTTGTCTATATCCGAATGGTCACGAGCTATCGTTCGAGCTAGACGTACATCCTCAGGAGCAGTGACGGTAATAACCATGTCACAGAGCTCATTAAGATGAGCTGTGTAGAGAATGGCACATTCAATAAAAAATGGCTGTTGGGTATCGGATATCGAATGTCTGGATAGAATGTCCTTCTTAACTGCTGGGTGTACGATGGCATTGAGACGAGAGAGTAAGGTTTTGTTGGTAAAAACTTGTTGAGCAACAAAAGCCGTCTGGTACATTCCATCTTGGTAGACCTTAGGACCAAAAAGTTCCGTAATTTGCTTACGGACATGAGCATCTTCAATAATAAGACGTTTGGCCTCGCTATCTGTATCGTAGACATTATAGCCCATCTCGCGCAATTGTTTAGCAATTGTGCTCTTGCCACTTCCTATGCCACCTGTGATGCCAATGATCATACTAGAATTGGAAATAGATAAACGCTTGCATATCCGCTGTGACAAACTGATATACACACACGACCGCTAATACAACCACCAATATCATCACCCACATAGGCAAAAGTACAAATCTAACCCTATACCAACGTTTGACACGAGTAGGTAACCAGTGAATAATCATACCCAATATAAACAGTAGAACGACGTAACGATACTCCCACAAAAATGCTGGGATAATACTACTATTCCACGCACCACCAATTTGATTTACCATGTTTTTTGCAGTTTCCCATGCCTCCTGACTAGCCGTTGCTGGATCCAAATTGCTACCCGAACGGAAAAACAAACGTGTGAACGTGATGAAAGTGAATGTTTGAGCGATAGCCCAAACAGAGGCAATGAGACGCGAAGGAGAAAAGCGGGAAACGCGACCAGCTACTGAAGCAATAAGATGACGAGGCGATAGTGCGATGAGGCGTGAGATATAGCGTACTGCTGTACCAACACACAAGATAAGTGTCCAAACAAAGAATAGATTGAGAACTGGCAATGGCCAAATATGGCGAGCAAGGGCTACACCACCAAACAAAATAAGCATAAGCGCCATCTTAAAATGCCAATTGAGTTTTGCCCAAATCTTATACACAATCATACCCGCACCATTGAGTGCACCCCAAATGACGAAATTCCAGCTTGCACCATGCCACAAACCACCGATAAGCATTGTCAAGAAAGAGTTGAAATTGCCGGCGTGGAGTTTGTTACGAACTGTGCGACCTAAAATCTTGCGATTACCGCCTAATGGGATATATAGATAACTCTTTAACCAACGACTGAGAGACATATGCCAACGACGCCAGAACTCCTGAGGATTGCGAGACTTATACGGTGAATCAAAGTTCTGTGGCAAAGAGAATCCCATCAATAGTGCTATACCTATGGCAATATCTGTGTAACCGGAGAAATCGGCATATACTTGAAGTGAATATGCGAAGAGTGCAAAGAGATTTTCGAAACCACTAAATAACAATGGATTGTCAAATACGCGATCAATGAAATTGACAGCCAAATAATCACTCAACACAATTTTCTTGATAAGACCGTTGATGACCCAGAAAATAGCTAAACCAGCTAGACGTTTGCTCAAACGGAATGGGCGGTATAGTTGAGGTATGAACTCGTTGGCACGCACGATAGGACCGGCTACTAACTGAGGGAAGAAACTGACGTAAAAACCAAAGTCTAAGAGATTTTTGACTGGCTGGACATGACCACGATAGACATCTACCGTATATGAGATGACTTGGAAGATGTAAAATGATATACCAACTGGTAAAATAATACGATCCACCATAAATGATCCAGACGCACTGAAACCATTGCCTATATACGCAAAAATATCAAATACCGCAAACTCTGTACCTAAAAGTGAATTGATGAGATTGGTGAAGAAATACGCATACTTAAAATAACACAAGAGCCCCAAGTCAATGATGATACTAAGCGCTAACCAAAGTTGAGCCTTGGTAGCAGAACTATTTGCTTTCGGGGTTTGACTATTGGCGATCTGTCTATTGACGTATATGCGGCGAGCAATAAGCCAGTCGCTGAGCGTGATAAAGAGTAAAATTAATAGGAATAGACCACTAGTTTTGTAGTAGAAAAACCAACTCACTGCCATTAGGAAAATATTGCGGGCATGGAGACGGTTGTTGTACTGTTTCGCTCGATGGGAGGGAATCTCCATGATCAATGCAAAGACAGCATAGACCATAGCAAAAAATGCCCAGAAGTAGAACTGAGTGAAGAGCAACGGACTATCGCTGTTAAAGGCAAATATGTGGTGTAGGAAATTCATCTATTTAGAGTATCAGTTATTGTTGGTTGATTAACGGACATTACACTGTCGGTTATAGGTGTTTGGTTATTGACTATATGCGAGAGAGTGTCGCTAATCGGTAATGGAGTCACAGACGATACACTATCGTTAATTGGCAATATAACTACAGACATCACACTATCTGATATTTGTGATGGGGTAGGAATGTAGGATGGTGGAGGACAGTTGAACCAATCGTGGAGCATGCGACCAACCTTGCGAGCACCCTTGCGAGTGAAATGGATATAGTCGTTGCCAGCAAGGCCTTGATTACGCCATGTGATCATACTACCACGACCACCCATAGCCTCAAACATACTCCAATAAGCTATACCTTCTTCTTGCGCCATTAACGCTAACTGCTCATCCATATATGGCACCATAGGGTATGTCGTCATAACGCCATTGATGCGAGTGGACATGTCACTAGGACCAATGAACAGAATAGAAGCTTGAGGTGCACATGCTCGTAGGAAACGAACCTGTTTGCGCAAGTTGTCTACATAACCACGGACAGTGGATTGATTCTTGGTCTGAGGAATCATGTTACCACCATACTGCAGGATGATCAATCTTACATTGCTCTCACGGTAGAATGTACTTAGAGATAAGCTGTCTATACGTGTGAAAATACTACCAGAACAACCACGCATTGGGATGTTATCAACCAATACACCCGTAGGTGTCTCAAGACTGACACCATAGACATTGCCCTTGCCTTTAAAATGTACTGAACAGCGCATCGTACTATCAGGCAATGTGAAGATAGCTGATGAATGAATAATGGTATCACGATACTCTGTCATAGGATTGCTGATAGATACTTTAACATCATCTGCCAAAATACGTAAGCGGTTGAAATAGTTGAAGCACTTGATCTTTTTATCATATGGTGCGACATTGAACACAACATGCTCGCTGCCACTGATGAGACTATTATTGAGACGAGCCACCTGCCCCATGATGCCATAATCATCACCTTTGAGACGCATGGAACTAGGACCATAAATGATGTAACGTTTAGGTCCGCCTTGAGTGGTCTGGGTGATACCATTCATAGATAACCACTGGCGGAGACTACCTGTAGGAATAGTCTGATGCAATGGTAAAAGACCAACACCACCACCTCCGTACTCCTCCTGCCATAGCTCACGCAAGACACTACTGATACGGTCTTCCTCTATCTGCGAATCACCATAATGTACAACGCGTACTGGCATACGATCTGCACTATCTAGGGCAGCATAGAAGGCGGCAAGGAAAATGTGGGGATCATGATCAGCGACTGAGGTGATCAGTGTCGCGCTATCAGGTGATAGGGTGTTCGCGGCTTCATTATTGGCTATTACGTGGTTCCTTCTGCTTGAATCTTGAATGGAAGCGACAGGTGAGGTAATGCCTAATGAGTCGCCTTCTATGGTTGACACTATTGATGCATCGCTACTAGTTATAGGTGATTGGGCAATCGTGTCAGATAGATCAAGTGCCTCGGAGAGAGTAGGCCAACGTAGTTTCCATGCACCTAATGTCCATCCTCCTTGGGGAGCCAAGAGACAAATCGCACCAAGAAGCGCAATCGTAATCCAAATATATAGTGTAATCTTGATAGGACGCATAGGATTGTTAGTTATTTTTTCCAGAGGGTGCGAGTGAATAATAAGAGTACGGTGAAAATCTCAAGACGGCCAATAAGCATCACAAAACTCATCACCCATTTTGCCACTGTTGGGAATGACGCATATGTGCCCGCAGGTCCAAACTGACCAATACTGATACCAACATTGCCCATAGCAGATACCGCACTACCAATAGCTTCGTCAAACTCTACACCGCATGAGCAGAAAATAACTACCGTGATGGCAATGATAAATACGTAGAAAATGAGAAAAGCCATGATGTTGTTGATCGTCTGTTGCGAAACTGTTTTGTTGTTGAGTTTGACAGGCACAATAGCATTAGGGTGGATGCGGCGCTGAAATTCAGCCATACCATTTTTGATGATGATAGACAGACGCACCCACTTAATACCACCAGCTGTGCTACCTGCGCAAGCACCTGTGAGCATAAGGAAGAAAATAGTTACCCAAGCCACTACGGGCCAGTACATATAATCGGAGATAGTGAATCCAGTAGAGGTCATGGAACTGATGACTGTGAATATACTATCGCGGAAAGAGCGTTCCATCTGCACAACTGTCCATCCTGGACGTGTGATGTAGAGCGTAGCTGTGAGAAGTATGGCGAAAAATATTACTGCTAAAGTGTACCATCGAGCCTCTTCGTCTTTGACTAGGTTGCGGGCTTTGCCACGAAGTAGGTAAATCATTAGTACGAAATTAATACCTGAGATAAACATGAAGAACATGACTACATAGTGGATAGCTGCAGAGTCGAAATATGCCAAACTGATATTTTTAGTGGAGAATCCACCAGTAGCAATTGTAGAGAATGAGTGACAAACTGCATCAAAGATGTCCATCCCACATATCCAAAGTGCGGTAACTTCGGTAGCCGTGAGTACGACATAAGTGGTCCACATCATCTTGGCTGTATCGGAGATGCGTGGTGAAACTTTCTCGTATGTGAGTCCTGATACTTCGGCTGCATAGAGCTGCATGCCGTTGAGTCCGAATATAGGTAGTATAGCAATGGACAACACAATGATACCCATACCTCCAATCCATTGGGTAAGTGAACGCCAAAAGAGGAGTCCGTGGGTGATGATTTCTAAGTCAGGTATGATGGTGGCACCAGTAGTGGTAAAACCAGACATTGTCTCAAACCAAGCATCGGTGAAAGTGGGGACTTGTCCGCTGAAATAATAGGGCATCATACCGAAAATAGAAAATATAACCCATACCATTGCTACAATGACATATCCTTCACGTTCGCCCATTCGTGATTCGGCCTTACGTCCAATAAACAAGCCTATTAGACCTGCAATAAGGGTGATGATGGTGGAGACAAGGAAAACACCAGAGTCTGCCTCGTCGTACCATAAGCTAACGCCCATAGCAACTGCCATGAAGGTGGCTTCAAGCAGTAGGAGTGCACCCATGGTGCGGAAGACCATTCGTGTATTGAATGTGCGAGTCATTGTTTATCAGTGAATGTGGGTTATTTGAAGAACTTTTCTAATTGGCGAATGACTTGGTTCTTACAGAAGACTACAACTTGGTCGCCTTGTAGCACTTGTGTATCACCATTGACGAGTATACCTTCGCCTGCGCGTACAATGGCACCGATATTGGTGTCGGAAGGAAGACGCATGTCGCGTATTTTAGCCTTGGTGATACGGCTGCCCTCTTCGGCCATGAATTCTACTATCTCGGCATCTGCACTAGCTAAGTTACGGACATTGAGTACGCTGGCATCAAGTAGCATCTGGTAAATGTAGGATGCGGCTATGGTCTTCTTGTTGAGTACTGTACCAATCTCCAAACCTTCTGCCATGGTAATATAGTCAATATTCTCTACCTCTGCGATGGTTTTCTTTACTCCAAAGCGTTTGGCGGCCATGCAGGCGAAAATATTGGCCTCGCTGCTGTCAGTGACTGCTACGAAAGCATCGGCATCCTCAATACCCTCGTCTTTGAGTACGGCCATATCACTACCATCTGCGTTGATGATGAGGGCATTGTTGACTTTCTCGCTGAGTGAGTAACAGAGTTCGCGGTCAGCCTCAAGGATCTTGATGTTGAGATCGTCAGGAAGGTTTTGTACGGTCTTTTGTGCAATCTTAGAACCACCAAAGAAGACAATGTTCTTGACATCACGTTTATGTTTTCCTAATTGTTCACGCAAAATCTGTTTGTTTTCTTTTGTACAAACAGCATAGACCATATCATCGGGCATGACTTGGTCTTGTCCGCCAGGGATGATGGTGGTTTGTCCACGTTTGATGGCCACAATACGGTATCGTCCATGGTTGAAGTAACCAGACATAAACTGTTTGCCGATGACTTCGGCACCTTCTCTAACCTTGACTACGCAGAGTTCTAGTGCTCCGTCGCAGAGTGTCATGTGGTAGCGCATCCAGTTGGTTTTTAGAGATGCAGCAATCTCTTTGGCGGCGAGTAACTCAGGATAAATTAGGTGGTTAAGTCCCATGCGTTCAAAGATGCGCTTGTTATCGGGAACGAGGTACTCGTAGTGATCTATGCGTGCGAGTGTCTTCTTAGCGCCTAATTGGTTAGCCAATAGACTCGCAGTGATATTTTCAGATTCAGATGGAGTGACAGCGATGAATAGATCTACATCTTTGACACCAATGCTCTTGAGATCATTGATAGAAGTAGGGTTGCCCACTTTGGTGAGCAAGTCATAACTGGCATCCAAGTCGCCTAGGCGATCTTGGCGTTCGTCAATGAGACTGATATCCATATCTTCGCGTGATAGCAGTTTAGCCAAGTGGCGTCCTACTGCTCCAGCGCCTGCAATAATGATTCGCATATGCCTTGTTTGTCTAGTTTTAAGAGATGATACAATTGTTGTGTACTACCATGTTCTACGAACTGGTCATTTACGCCTAGGCGGATGACACGACGTTGATTAGCACATGATGGGTGGTCGGCGAGCCATTCTAGTATGGCACTACCTAGTCCTCCATTAATGACTCCATCCTCAACGGTGACGATAGTGTCAAACTTGCTCGCTACCTCATGTAGTAGATTTTCATCAAGTGGTTTGAGCCATCGCATATCGTAATGTGCGATTTGATTGGCAGATATTGGTGACTGGTTGTAAATATCGTTGATGGCTTGAGCAACAGTATTGCCGATGGCGCCAAGACTGAGAACAGCAATCTTATTACCAGATAGGAGACATGCACCTTTGCCGATTTCTACATGTGATGTGAATGGGTATGGGGACTCGCATGTTCTACCTCTAGGATAGCGGATAGCGATAGGACCATCGTAGTTGTATGAAAGGGTCATCATATCGCATAGGTCATCAGCAGTCATAGGTGCTCCAATAACCATGTTAGGTATAGGGCGGAGATAAGCTAAGTCCAACAAACCATGGTGGGTAGCTCCGTCGTTGCCAACAATACCTGCGCGGTCAATGCAGAAGACAACTGGGAGTTTCGGTAGTGCAACATCGTGGATGATGTTATCGTACGCGCGTTGGAGGAAACTAGAATATATGTTGCAGTAGGGTTTGAGTCCTGCTTTGGCCATACCAGCAGAGAAAGTGACGGCATGTCCTTCTGCAATACCTACATCAAATACGCGTTCAGGTATCTCGCGTTGCATGATGTTCATGCTACATCCGCTAGGCATAGCAGGTGTGACGCCGACAACGCGCTCATTGTCACGAGCAATGGAGAGAAGTTGTTGACCGAATACCTCTTGCCATAGAGGGTGTTGTTTCTCTCCTTCGTTTTTGATGCGTTCGCCTGTCTCTACCAGAAACTCTCCAGGTGCATGCCAGGTGGTTTGGTCATTTTCGGCAGGCTCATATCCTTTGCCCTTTCTAGTGATGATGTGTAGGACTTTTGGCCCTTGGAAATCTTTAATCTCGTTGAATATTCGCACTAGACTGAGCACATCATGTCCATCCGCAGGACCAAAATAGCGGAGGTTCAGTCCCTGGAATATGTTGTTCTCTTGTTTGGTGAAGAGAGACTTGAGATTATTCGTGATAAATTGTATACGTTTTTTCTTCTCATCATTGATGAGATGTAGTTTACGAGCTAGGCGGTACAAAGCCCAACGCCATTTGTTGTATCGCTTACTAGTTGTAATGTCTACGAGGTATTGTGTAAAACCACCTTTCAGCGGGTCAATGGCCATGTTATTGTCATTGAGCACGATGAGTAGGTTGTTAGGTGTCATAGATGTGTTGTTGAGTCCCTCAAAAGCTAGACCACCAGTCATAGCGCCATCTCCGATGATAGCCACGACGTGTTGGTTGGGATTGATGGCCTGTTTACCAATCTCAATTCCCAATGCTGCGGATATACTATTGCTAGCATGTCCAGCAATGAAAGCATCATATTCGCTCTCTGCTGGGGTTGGAAAAGGGGCTAGACCTTTGAACTGACGGTTAGTATGAAAGCGTTGGCGGCGACCAGTAAGGATCTTGTGGGCATAAGCTTGGTGTCCAACGTCCCATATTAGTTGGTCGTTAGGGGTATCGAAGACATAGTGTAATGCGACTGTCAACTCCACGGTGCCGAGCGACGAACCTAAGTGACCAGGGTTGTGGCTGAGCTCCTGAATGATGAAGTGACGTACCTCTTCGCATACCTTTGGCAATGCCTCTAGAGACACCTGCTTGAGGTCGTTAGGGTAGTTGATGTTATGTAAATATTGATAGTCCATTAATGTTGTTGCTACTGAAATATGTTTGATAATACGAGATTATATGCAATATAATCTATATTTAGCCTGCAAAGGTACAACAAATATTGCATATATGCAAAAAAAAATGCAGAAACTTGTCTTTCTGCATTAATTTCTAGTTATTTTGTCCCCAAAAGGGTGGATAGACGGGGTTATGAACGCTTCTGTATCTGCTGTGAGAGCAGCTGGTATATCTGTCTAAGTTCATCGTTAGGCAGTAACGATGCGTGATGTGTCATGATATTTTCGTCGCCTCTCTTGGCTGGTCCTGTTTGTGCATTCTTTGGGTGTAAAGTGTGTATCTTCGTCGCAGTTTCGTCAATGAGAGGTAAAAGGGCTGTGAAAGGTATGTGTGTGCCCGCAAGTAGTTCAGCCGCAAGGGTGTACATGAGATTGGTGAAGTTACATGCGTATACTCCTGCTACGTGCAGTCGCTCGCGGTCATGCTGAGTAGTTTCGTATACGTGACTAGTTATGGTCAGTGCAAGTGAGTATACGGCGCTGATGTCATCGATGCCTCGTGCTTCGAAGAATATAGGTATTGTTGAGAAATCTTGGATGATGCGCTCCTTACTGAATGTTTGGAATGGGTAGAAGACACCAGCATGGGGTTTGTCGGCTCCGAAAACAGTGATAGGCATGCTGCCTGAGGTGTGGAGATGTAGGGACTTCTCCTTTCCTTGGACTTGGGCTGCAACTTGGGCAAGCGCTTCGTCGCGAACGGAGTAAATATAGACATTTGCTGGAGGTAATTGGTCTAGTCCTTCTCGACTGCTAACCATTTGACAAACAATACCTTTCTTGCAGAATGCGTGGTGCAAATTGGTGGCTACGTTGCCGCGACCTATGATTACAATATTCATGGAATGTATTATGAGTTGAGGGCTTTATAGAACTCGGTGACAGCAACTATTCCGTTCTCCCACACTTCCAGATCCATGGACTCATTAGGGGAGTGGATGGCGTTTTTCTCTAAACCAAATCCCATAAGGATGGTCTTAACGCCAAGTATTTGTTCGAAACTACTGATAATAGGTATGCTACCTCCTCGGCGAGCTGCAAGGGGACGTTTGCCAAAAGCAATTTCAAAACCGCGTTCAGCAGCTTTGTATGCAGGGATATCAATGGGACATACATAACCTTGACCTCCATGCATAGGAGTAACTTTAACTCGTACGCCTGCAGGTGCAATAGTTTGGATGTAATCTGCAAAAGTTTGGCTGATGGTCTCATGGTCTTGGTTAGCCACTAGACGGCAACTGACTTTGGCATAAGCCTTGCTAGGAAGGACGGTTTTGCTGCCTTCGCCAGTATATCCACCCCATATTCCGCAGATATCAAATGATGGGCGGCAAGAATTGCGTTCTAGGGTAGAGTAACCCTCTTCACCGTACGTTGTGTCCACATCGATAGCTTGACAATAAGCTTCTTCGGAAAATGGTATCTGAGCAATCATGTCGCGTTCCTCCTGAGGAATAGGTAGGACATCGTCGTAGAAGCCAGGAATAGTGATGCGTCCATGATCGTCAACGATTTGTGCTAGTATTTCGGTTAATGCGTTGATAGGGTTCTTTACTGCTCCTCCGAAATGGCCGCTATGGAGGTCTCGACTTGGTCCAGTTACTTCAATCTCCCAGTAGGCTAGACCGCGCAATCCAGTAGTGATGGAAGGGGTATCCTTGCCAATCATAGAGGTATCGCTAACGAGGATAATGTCGCATGCTAATAGGTCTTTATGCTCTTTGAGAAAAGCATCTAGACTAGGGCTTCCTATTTCCTCTTCGCCTTCAAAAATAAATTTTACATGGCAGTTCATGAGCCCGTTCTTGACGAGGTATTCAAAGGCTTTTACCTGAATCATGGCTTGTCCCTTATCGTCGTCAGCACCTCTTGCGTATAGGCGACCATCGCGTATCTCGGGTTCCCATGGATTGCTATGCCAAAGATCTAATGGTTCAACTGGCATTACATCATAGTGGGAATAGACCAATACTGTAGGGATATTAGATGTTTCGCTATTAATAGGGGAGTATTCTGCATATACGAAAGGATGTCCAGCGGAAGGCATGATTTGTGCGTGTTGTGCACCTGCCTGCAGTAGGAGTTCGCACCAACGCTCAGCACAACGAAGCATGTCGTCTTTGTGAGCAGGTTGACAACTAACACTAGGTATACGGATAAGACTAGCCCACTCCTCTAAGAAGCGGTCACGATGGGTTGCGATATACGAACGAATCATAATAAGTGTATTTAATGTGATCCCACAGGAGGGGGTAATATGTTTTTCAAAAAAAAAGTGTTGCACTGCTATTACTCGAGAAAACTCCTAAAAAACAGGATTTGAGGAGTACAGATCCTTTGTAATCTAACTGCCTCATCGCTACAATCCGAAGACTGGTCACCGCGGAGAGTATTAGCACGCCATTGGATAAGCACCTACCTCGTTATATAAAAATCGTTGAGTTTTCCGGTCTCAAAGCAGTGCAACAATATATTTAAGTTCGCTTTCAGATGCTAATCTGTGTATTGTTATGCAAACAATATCTGTGCCAAAATGGAAAGAGCTGCAATGTTTTTTACAATCTCCACGCTAGCGTACCTACGATACGATGTGTATGTGTATTGATATTCAGTGCGTTAGTTTGGCATTCGGTTGCATACTGGTGTAGTAATTGCCATCCGTACATGTAAGCGATATTGGCCACAAGATATTGGTTGCGATAGCCGATGCCTGCGCTAACCGTTTGTGAAGATTGTGTATAGCGATAGTCGGTGTCTGTGCGTATGGAGTTGTAATTGAGTGATACAATATCCTCTTGGTTGGTAAAAGACGACTCATAGATGTAACCAGCATTGATGTAGAGCCCCCTGCACACTTGTGCTTCAAGACCAGCTCGCAAAGTATGTACATCGTTCATAGGACTGATATCCGTATCATCATGCGTTGCATGAGCATAGTCATATTGTAGAGAGAGCAGCCCGTGGTTTTTCCACTGCCAAGCAATGCTAGTTGTAGTTCGCAGTGGCGATGCAATGCTCATATTGACACTGCCGCTTGCTGGTGTGTGCACTTCGTATGTGTCCGTTCTGTGTTTGCTGTACATATCTCCTTCTGTTTGCACAGTAAGTGCCATCAAGGTCGGTGTATGTACCGCCATACCTATACGTAACCACTCAGTAGGTCGAGAGATAAGTCCAAAACTGGCTGTTGCACCTACTCCCGTAGCATGGAAGAAGGATTGAAGTTGGGCGGAGGATTGGTTACCTGTTTCGCTGAGTGAAATACGCTTGGTGTATGATAGTGTCGGGATGTTTAGACTAGCTCCAATATACCATTGATTATTGATATTACCTCCCCAAGATACGGTATACAGATCCGACGAACCAGATTCGCTGATGGCCAGTTCGCCTAGTGTCATCTCTACCGCAGGTATCCACTGGTCGTCTTGTATAGGGTCGATGAGATATCCCTCATAACCCAAAATGCTCAACCAACCAATATCAACATTGTCCCATGGAAGATTCTGTAAATCGTTTTCGGGTAAGAGGTTGGTCTTGAGACAAATGGTAGGTAGCATACCTAAATTTTGCCCTGCGACGTGTATCTCTCGGTTAAAACTCTGGAGACGATTGATGGCCACCATCACATTATTAAAGATGAATCCTCTCTGTCTGTTAGGGTATCCTGTGGCCCAGATAGCAGAGAGTTGAGGAACCGTGAATCGCATAGATTGGTAGGTGCCGCTGGTGCCTTGTTGCTGGGTACGGTCAATGGTCTCATCAAACGTGATGGATAGTTCGCTACGTCGATATAGTCCCAAACCAGCAGGATTGTCGATAACTGCACTAGGGTCACCACCAATAGCGGTCATAGCTCCACCCATACCAACATACCGGGCTGTGCCTATCAGACTGCGCTCGGCAAAACGTTGGACGTCTTGGCTTAGAACTATGGGTGATAGGCAAGAAATTAGGAGTAATATGAGTAGGTGCTTCTTCATTGATATACAATGCGCATACGAATCGTATCGGGATGTTGTGTGGTGTCTTCTAAGAAGATAAATTCGCGCATCTGCTTGTCATAGACGGGAGTGCTACTAGTTACAGTATCTGCTTCTGGCCAATAATAGGCATCGTCAACATATGGCTGTTGACAATTGATTGTAGACAAACAGCCACCTATCACGAGCAATATGAATAGAATGCGTTTCATATGAGTAATGACATTAAGGTCTTTGAGGACATTAAGGTCGTTATTTGATTTCTATCAAATCTTGTGCCAGACTCTATTATTAGTTGCGGAAACCGATGATCTCACGTACTTCGCGGATGGTTTTTTCTGCGCTAGCAGCTGCAGCTTCAGCTCCTTCGCGTGCTACTTTAGCGAGGTATTCATCGTTGTTCTTGAAGTCGATTATGCGCTCACGAATAGGTGCACAGAAGGCGTTGATGTCGGCTGCAAGTTGCTTCTTCATGTCGCCATAGCGGATGGCCATGTTGTTATATTGGTCATTAAAGTAATCGTATGTATCAGGGGTAGAAACGAGTGCCATGAGTGTAAAGAGGTTCTCGATGGCTTCTGGTTTCTCTTGATTGAGCATAGTTGGTCCTGAATCGGTTACAGCACGCATGACTTTCTTCTTAATGGTAGCCTCGTCGTCGCATAGGTAGATAGCATTACCTTCGCTCTTACCCATCTTGCCGCTGCCGTCTAAGCCTGGAACTTTGACTGCTTTGTCGCTAAAATGGAATGATTGTGGTTCCTTGAAGTACTCAATATTATAGATACGGTTGAAGCGGCGAGCAAAGAGGCGAGCCATCTCCATATTTTGCTCTTGATCTTTGCCCACAGGAACTTTGTCAGCCTTGTGTACCAAGATATCTGCTGCCATGAGTGCAGGGTAAGTGAGCAAACCCGCATTGACATTATCAGGTTGTTTGCGAGCTTTCTCTTTGAATGAAGTGACACGCTCGAGTTCTCCGAGATATGCATTCATATTGAGGTATAGGTAGAGCTCTAATACTTGTTTAACATCGCTCTGAACGTAGATAGATGCCTTTTGTGGATCAATGCCACATGCGAGGTATTCAGCCAAAATGGTCTTGACTGATGTGCGGATATTCTCTGGGGTTGGGTGTGTAGTAAGAGAGTGCCAATCTGCAATAAAGAACATACAATTATACTCCTCTTGCATCTTTACAAAACTCTTGACTGCACCAAAATAGTTACCTAGGTGCAAGTTGCCCGTAGGGCGGATTCCGCTAATTACTTTTTCCATTATTTTAATTTTTCTTTAAACTATACATTATGGGCGCTTTTGCGCCGTCCTATAAATACTTATTTGATAGGTAATGAGCGATGGATACGTTGATCCAAAGCAGTAAGCGTCTCTGTGTTAGATACGCCGTGAATACCTTGTAACTTATTGCTGAGCAAGTCCATGAGATGCATATCGTCACGTGCATACAACTTAATCAACATGGAGTATGTGCCGAGTGTGAAACGACTCTCTACAACCTCAGGAATTTTCTCCAATTCCTCGCTCACTTCGTTGTATAAACTACCTTTCTCAAGGGTCAAACCTACATATACGCATAGGTTATAACCGAGAGCCTTAGGGTTGACTGTATATCCTGAACCGGTGATGACACCATTGTCAAACATCTTTTGTACGCGTTGGTGTACAGCTGCACGACTGATACCTACAGCTTCAGCAACGTCTTTGAAGGGTTTACGAGCATTCAGTGTGATAACTTGCAAAATCTTGCGGTCAATGTCGTCTATTTTATCTACAAAGTCCATAGTTTTTGATGTGTATTATATGATTTTACGGTTAATTATATCATTTTGACTGCAAAATTACTATATTTTTTGCACATATGCAAGTTTTTTTGTAATTTTGCCGGCAAAATAGTATTTTTTATGGACATTTTGGAATATATTGAACAACATTCTTCGCCAGAAAATGAATATTTGCAGCGTATCACTCATACTACGCATTTGGAGATGATCAATCCTCGTATGATGTCAGGTCATGTGCAAGGTCGTGTGCTGAGTATGTTGTCGCAGATGATAGGTCCTAAACGTATTTTAGAGTTAGGAACTTTTACTGGTTATTCTGCTCTGTGTTTGGCCGAAGGGCTACAAGAGGGTGGAGTGTTAGTATCGTTAGAACATAATGATGAGTTGGAAGAAATGATTCGTCGTAATCTTTCGCTTTCGCCTTTGGGTGAGCAAATAGAACTGGTGATAGGTGATGCGTGTGAGTGGCTGGCATCTCATACACCTTCAGAACCATATGACTTGGTGTTTATCGATGCAGATAAGCGAGAGTATAGTGCCTATATTGATGCTATTTTGCCTATGGTTCGTCCTGGTGGATGGATCTTGGCCGATAATACCTTGTGGGATGGGCATGTCATAGAGTCGGCATATGATAAGGACAAGCAGACGATAGCTCTAAGGGCGTTTAATGACAAGGTGGCACAAGATGAGCGCTTAGATAAGGTTATACTGCCGTTGCGTGATGGTCTTACGATTATCAGGAAGAAGTAGGTAGATTATATATATGTGGAATAAACAACCCTAGCACGTTTGGTACTAGGGTTGTTTGTTTTTATAGTATCTCTCCTACGAGGTAGTTGCTTCCTCCGATGAAGATGATATCATGCTCTTGTGCATCGGTTTTGGCTGCTGTGATGGCTTGTGTAGCTGAATCGAAAGACATAGCATGGTTCCTACCTAATCGCATCCAGCGTTCGAGTAACTCTGTGGCTGTCATGGCGCGTGGTGTAGAAGGTTGGGTGAAGTAGTAGACAGCGTCTTGTGGTAGAAGTGCTAGTACATCGTCGATGTCTTTGTCATTAACCATACCTAGTACAATGCGTAGGGTGGTGTTTTCGCCTCTATGCTTGTGTTGTAGTGTCAGCTCTTCGAGTTGTTTAACCACATAGCGTATACCATGGCTATTATGTCCTGTGTCGCATATGGTGAGTGGTTGAGTGCTGAGAGTCTCCCATCTGCCTCTTAGACCAGTGAGATCGCATACATGGGCAAATCCTGTGGCGATAGAGTGCGTATCAAGTTGGATATTGCATACGTTACACAGTACTTGTAGCGCGACATAGGCTGTCTGCATGTTCTTCTCTTGGTAGTCTCCTTTGAGTTGGCAATTTGGCGCTTCGCGGAGGCGTCGTTTGCGCATGAAACCGCATTGGTCGGCAAACCATAATCGACAGTCGGTGGTCTCTAATCCTTGACCAAGAATATCGCACGCGCGTGCCTTATCTAAAAAGACATCGGCGGTCTCGCTGTGTGTCTCGCCTATGACACAAGGTGTGTTAGACTTGATAATACCCGCTTTTTCTGCTGCAATAAGTGGTAGTGTGTTACCTAAAAACTCGGTGTGATCGATGCCAATATTGGTGATGATACTCAGCAGAGGGGATAGGATGTTGGTGCTGTCTAGTCGTCCGCCTAATCCTACTTCGATGACGGCAATATCTACTTTTTGCTGTGCAAAATACCAAAAGGCCAATGCCATCGTGGTCTCGAAGAAAGATGGTTGTATATGGTCTAGGAAGATTCGATTGTTGGTAACAAAATCAACAACTGTCTCTTGGGGTATCATCTCTCCATTGATGCGGATGCGTTCGCGAAAATCCACTAGATGTGGAGAAGTGAATAATCCGACTCGGTACCCTTGTGCTTGTAGAGCTGCGGCAATGAGGTGTGATGTAGAACCTTTGCCATTAGTACCAGCTATGTGTACTGCTCGCAGCTGGTTATGTGGATTGTCCAGATGCGCCATTAGACGCAGAGTGTTGTCTAGTCCTGGTTTGTATGCAGCAGCGCCCACTTTGTGGAAAGCGGGCTGCGATGCGTATAGATAATCAATGGCTTCTTGATATGTTGTCATGTCAATCTCTAACGATAAAACTTCCTCCAACGGCCATTTTTTGTTTGATGACAGGGGTTCCCTTGTAGTTGATTCGGCTAGCACCTGCGGCTTGTGCTCTTAGTTCGCCTTCTACGTGTATATCAGCTTGGCTAGCTCCGGCACAGTTAATGTGCATTTTTTGTACGATTAGTTCGTCAGCATCTAGTTTACCTGCTCCTGCGATGGTGATGTGAGCATTGTTGGCAGTGCCTTCTAGTTCAAGTTTGCTAGCTCCTTTGGCATCTATGTTGAGATCATTGACAGCAAGTGTAAGGTCTGCTTCAGCTGCGCCATTGAGATCAAGCGTGAGGGAATTGAGTGTGAGAGACTGTTCGCCCAATGTCTCTATCTTGCTCGCACCATAGACGGTTATCTTGCGGAGATCGGTGGTTGCGATGGTGAATTCGGCTTTCACTTGTCCAGGGATGTTGATAGGCATGTCAAGATAGAGTATGCTATCTCGTACTTGGGCTTGGATGTTGATGTGATCCATCATGAGCTGAGAGAGATTGGTTTTCAGCGTGGTGGATGGTTGGTCTGCATTGTACAAGTGTAGCTCGGCAGCTCCAGATAGTTGAATACTATGGTATGGATCTAGTAGCAGGGTAGATGTAGTAATTCCTTCGTCTGTGATATCGAGTTCATCTAACATCATGGTTCGTAGGATGTCAGGTGCGTGGTCGTATGACTGATATAGTTTAACTAGTGTTGAGCACCAGAATACGAGAGATGCAATCCAAAAGAGTATGCTGATCCACCAGAAACGAGCTTTTGGACCTCGGCGGGTTCGTAGTTTAGTGATGATGGCATATACTACCATGAAGATAGGCAGAATGATGATTATGATCAATGCTATCATCAGTAAAGGAATGAGTATGGCTCCTCCGTCTACTAGTAATTCAGCCAAAACAGTGAATAGAGGAAGTGCAGCACCTAGTGTGGAGGTACCTGCAATGGTTACACCGAAGAGTGAGAAAATAATAGCAAATAACACGATTAGACAGAAGATGATAACGGGTAATGCTAGTATGCCCAATATCACCGTTGTAATAATGCCTAGTGTGCGTCTGCATCCGCTATTTTGTGTTTTATCCACTTTGACTTTAGGTCGGCTATTAGGACCAAACTCAGATGGAGTTCCAATCTGTGTGATGACGGATTCTACTATCTCAATGTTGACTGCTTGTATGTTCCTAGCGAAGAGTGCTTTCTGGAATAGTTCAGCAATACGTGATTCGATATCTCCAATAATCTCTTTGTGATCATCTATTGGAAGACGCAACTCAATATCTTGAATATAGTCGCGTAGCATTTGATAGGCATCGTAGTCAATATGATATACCATGCCATTAAGATTGATGGTACGAGTCTCTTTCATATGATGTGGATTCTAGGGTTGGGTTACTTGTTTGATGGCTTGCTGTATGGATTGCCATTCGTCATCTAGTTGTTTGAGTAATAGTTCTCCATTGACAGTGAGTGAATAGTACTTGCGTGGTGGACCTCCTGTAGACTCCTGCCATCGATAGGTGAGGAGCTCCTCGTTTTTCATTCGTGTGAGTAGTGGATATACAGTTCCTTCTACTACTAGGAGGTGAGCTTGCTCTAACACCTCAAGGATGTCAGAAGCATACGCTTCACCTCGGCTAATAATAGATAGGATGCAGTACTCCAAGAGTCCTTTACGCATTTGACTCTTTAAGTTGTTCAGCATAAGTGCATTAATTAATTTCCTCGTTAGGCATTAAGAAAAGCAAAATGATGTAGAGTAATAGGCCAGGGAAACCAGCGGTAAATAGGCTTAATGCAGCATACAGTACGCGCACAACTGTGTGATCAACGTTTAAATACTCGGCGATACCGCCACATACTCCCGCTAAAATGCGGTTAGAAGAACGATGTAATTTTTTCATGTTAATTGTAATTTATATTGTACTATTCATTAAGTCTATACCCTGTAGCCTATGTGTAGATCAATCATCAACTCCTATGAAATTGCCATCAAGGTCAAAGACTAACTCCCAATCATTGTTTAATCCTACCTTGAGGCGTCGATACCCGATGGAGTACTCAACGATGAAGGCGTTAGGGTAGTGTAGTGCGACATAATCCAGAATAATGGATGGAATGATGTCATCAGGTACTGGGCTGCGGTTGCAGTCAATAGATTGAAGATTGCCTTGATAGTTGAACTCAATCTTTACTGAGTTTTTAAGATAGACATTGTATTCGTAGCGTCCTCCTTCTTTTTCGCGTTCAATGAATGAGACATCTGCCGCATTGAAGTGTTTCTGGATAAAGCTTTGTGCCAAAGCAGGTAACTCTGAATACTCTACTAATTCTTGGCGATCTGCGCATGCAGTCATTGTAATCATAATAGTGGCCATTAAGGCGATCAGTTTTTTCATTTTTTTCGTTGTTTTAAGGTTCATTAATACAATATGACTCACATGACTTTCGTGAGTCTCACTATTAGATTATCAAAATCTGTGCCAAAAAAATCTCAAAGTCCGCTTGTTTTTTAAAAAACGTTGCAAAGATAGTAAAAATATACTACTATGCAAAGCAAAGTACTAATAAAATCGAATAAAACTATATTTTGCTAAGTCGAAGTAGCAAAATTGGCATAAAAATCAATGGAAGGTTGCATATGTGCTATATTTTTTGTACTTTTGCACACTCAAACCGATATTACCTGATAAATATGGATTACATCGTATCAGCCCGAAAGTACCGTCCTACCACCTTTGAGAGTGTAGTAGGTCAGTTGGCTTTGACTCAGACGCTGCGTAATGCTATTCGTAGTAATAGATTGGCGCATGCCTACTTGTTTTGTGGACCTCGTGGAGTAGGTAAGACGACATGTGCTCGTATCTTTGCCAAGACGATCAACTGTCTAAATCCTACTGCAGAGCACGAGGCATGTAATCAGTGCGAATCATGTGCAGCGTTCAATGAACAGCGTTCGTTCAATATTCATGAGTTGGATGCGGCTTCAAACAACTCTGTGGAGGATATTCGTTCGCTGATTGATCAAGTGCGTATTCCACCTCAAATAGGCAAATATAGTGTCTATATCATAGACGAGGTGCACATGTTGACCTCAAGTGCATTTAATGCTCTTCTAAAAACGTTGGAGGAGCCACCTGCGCATGCGGTGTTCATACTAGCTACAACGGAGAAGCACAAGGTTATTCCTACTATTTTGAGTCGATGCCAAGTGTATGATTTTAGCCGTATAACGGTAGCGGATACAATTCGTCATCTGCAATATGTGGCTAAGAGTGAGGGTATCAATGCTAGTGAAGAAGCGCTCAATGTGGTGGCACAGAAGGCTGATGGTGGTATGCGTGATGCCCTGAGTATCTTTGACCAATTGGTGGCATTCTGTGGTAAGGATATTAGTTATACACAAGCCATTGAGGTGCTCAATGTGTTGAGTTCGGAGTATTATTTCCGTTTAGTGGATGCGTCATTACAAGGTAGGGTAACAGATGCGTTGCTTCTCTTGAATGAGGTATTGCAGAAGGGATTCGATGTCGGCCATTTTATCACGGGTCTAGCACAGCATCTTCGTGATGTGTTGGTGAGTAAGGATGCAGCAACGATAGAGTTGTTAGAAACATCGGATGCTATTCGTCAGCAGTATCAGCAACAAGCTACACGATGCAATGCTCGTTGGCTATTTAATGCGTTAGACATAATTAATACTTGTGATATCAACTATCGTACAGCTCGTAATAAGCGATTGACGGTGGAGTTAGCATTAGTCAAACTCTGTCGTTTGGTAGAGGGACCAGAGGTTCAGGCCGCGAGTGTGCAGAAGGTACAATCAGCTGCACCTACTCAACCAGCTCCTGCGGTACAAACTGCCAAACCAGCGCCAGTAGTGCAGTCTGCAGCAGTGGCTCAACCTGTACAAGCGGCTAAACCAGTTGCTCAACCAACTGCTCAGCCTACGGCACAAACTGCGACTAGACCTGTGGCTAAGCCTCAGTTGCTACCAACGGATATGCCATCATTAGGTAATTTAGGTAATATAACTAAACCTATACCAACTCCTGAGCAGCCCGTAGAGCAGCTAGCAGAAACGCGTAATAACCCTTTTACACAGGACCAGCTCGTTGACGCGTGGGCTGGTCTAGCAGCACACTTCCGCGGTGAAGAGCGTCTAATTGCTATGTTGACAACGATTCAACCAGAGTTGATCTCAAAAGAGATGTGCCAGATCGTTGTAGCGAATCCATGGCAGAAACAAGAGTTTCAGAAATTTGGCAAGCAGGTGATGGATATAGTGAGGGACACCCTCAAAAATGATCATCTTAGGTTGCAAGTGTTGGTAAGAGAGTATCAGCAAGAAGCCAAAGCATATACAGCAGGTGAGAAGTATAAGGTGCTTACCAAGATGAATCATCATTTAGTGGACTTGCGTAGCCGTTTGAATCTGCAATTGGAATAAATGTATAATCCTAAAATTGAATAATCCATGAAACTGTTATCTATTCTTCTATTTACTTTTGCGTTGTTGACAGACACGCATATCAGTACCTCTAATCCTAAGCCTATGGAGGACTTGAACCGCTCTATTGCTGATATCAATAACAATCCAGCGGTTGAGTTTGTTGTGTTGACGGGTGATTTGAGTGAGTCAGGCGATCGTGCTTCGTTAGAGGATATCAAGAATGCTCTTGATGCGTTGCGAGTGCCATATTATGCTGCATCTGGCAATCATGAGACGACATGGTCGGAATCAGGTGTGATGGATTTTTCTCGTGTTTTTGGAGATAGTCGTTTTGCTTTTTCGCATGCAGGTGCTTTTTTTATCGGTTTTAACTCAGGTCCAGTCATTCGTATGGCTGATGGTCATGTGGCTCCACAGGATATAGCATGGTTGAAACATAATCTAGATAGTGTGTCAGCTGCCGATGCGGAGAGTGGAAATGTAACACCTATCTTTGTGTTTACGCACTATCCATTGCGTAATGGTGATGTGGATAACTGGTATGAGGTGACAGACGTATTGCGTGAGCATAATGTGCAATGCGTGATGGGTGGTCACTATCACCGTAACTTGGTGTTTGACTGCGATGGTATAACCGATGTCCTCAATCGTTCAAATTTGCGTGGTTACGATACGATCAATGGTTACTCGATTATTAGTGTGACTGACTCTATCCGCTTCTACGAGCGCACTCCACAATTAGGCGATGAGGCGATTAGGCTAGAGGCGAAAGGCGAGGGTCAAACCTCCCCTTCTTTCAGGAAGGGGTCGGGGGTAGGCTGCTGGCTCACCCTGCCATT
>JAEIGA010003428.1_pt1 | contig 24856 bp, 33 predicted proteins | sample 9270691 | NCBI WGS metagenome assembly JAEIGA01 (sample SAMN17057246, study PRJNA624740) | gut metagenome | biome: biome; isolation source: fecal sample | host: Bos grunniens | place: China: Xizang | collected 2019
CACTCGCACGGTGACCTTCGTCGCATCCGACGGATCGCGTGACAGTGCCCACACCGTCCTCAACCAGGCAGGCTGGGACCTCAAGCGCTTCAACGCGAATCCGGTCATCGGATACAACCACGAGGTCTACGGGTCCTGGAAACCGGAGGACGTGGACTTCGTCATCGGCAAGGGCCGCGCCTACGTCGAGGACGGAAAGCTGCTCGTCGACATCACCTTCGAGCCGAAGGAGATCAACGAGCTGGCCGAGAAGGTCTACCAGAAGATCCTCTTCGGTTCCTTGAACGCCGTGTCCGTCGGTTTCCTCCCCATCGGGAAGGGCGCCTGGGGCAAGGGCGACGAGGGTCCGGGCGAGGAGCGCGAGACCTACTACTACGCCGGCCAGGAACTCCTGGAGATCTCCGTCGTGAACATCCCCTCCAACAGCAACGCCACCCGCAAGGGTGAGGACTGCGCGAAGGAGGAACTGGAGGCGCTCCGCGCCGAGGCGCAGGCCGCCGAGCCGGAGCCCCAGCCGGAACCCGAACCCGAGCCGGAAGAGAAAGGCGTGGACGCCGAGTCCGTGCTGCGGGAAGCAGACTTAATTCTGGCAGCGTCGGCTGCTATTGTTTAACCATAACCCCACACAAAACCATGCGCAAAATCGCAGACATCCGCAAGGATCTGAAGGCCCAGATCGAAACCGTCCGGGCCATGGATGCTACGGCCGACAAGGCTGCCTATGATGCCGCCGTGCAGAAGGCCGTAGATTTCGCCCACGAGTTGGACTCCGCCACCAAGGTCGAGGAAGCCGAGCAGCGCCTCGCTGAGAAGCAGCTGTCCGACCTCGAGAAGGGTGCGAACCGTTCCTTCTCCATCGTCAAGTTCATCCGTGAGGCCGCCGAAGGCAACCTCTCCGGCCTCGAGGCCGATGTTGCCGAGATGGGCGCCAAGGAGTACGAGCGTCTTGGCCTGTCCAAGAAGGGCTTCGTCCTCCCGTCCGCCGTTCTCCGCGCTTCCGCCGGTCAGAACTACACCACCGCTGCCGACGGCGGCAACGCCAAGTCCGAGATGGCCCCTCGTTACATCGACGGCCTGAAGGACCGGATGGCCATCGTCAAGCTCGGCGCCACCGTCCTGAGCGACCTCGTCGGCACCCTTCCGCTGGTGGGCGCCGGCAACATGACTGCCGCCTGGCTGGCTGAAGGCGCCACCGCCACCGTCTCCAAGGCTGCGTTCAGCAAGGTCACCATGACCCCGCACCGCAACGCCATCGTCGGTGCGTTCTCCAAGGACCTGCTCCGTCAGACCTCCATCGACATCGAGCAGATCGTCTGGAACAAGATCCAGGAGGCCCACGCCCGCCTGCTCGAGACGGCCGCCATCGCCGGCACCGGCTCCAACAGCCAGCCCACGGGTATCCTGACCGCGCTCGCCGCCGTCACCAACACCCCGAACATCATCGCCATCGGCACCAACGGTGGTCCCATCACCTGGGCGAAGGTCGTGGCCCTCGAGACCAAGATCAACGCCGGCAACGCCAACCGCGGCAAGCTGGCCTACCTGACCAACGCCAAGGTCGTCGGCGACCTGAAGACCATCGAGCGCGCGAGCAACACCGCCCGCTTCCTGCTGGAGGGCGACCGCCTCAACGGCTACCCGATCGAGTGGACCAACCTCGTCCCGTCGAACCTCACCAAGGGCACCGCTTCCGGCGTCTGCTCCGCGATGATCTTCGGCAACTTCGAGGACCTCTACATCGGTCACTGGGGAGGCGTGGACATTGTGGTCGATCCCTTCACCCTCGCCGCGAACGGTGACGTCCGCATCATCCTCAACTCCTGGGATGACTGCAAGGTCGTGGAGCCCGCGTCCTTCGCCGCCATCGTCGACCTCACCACCAACGCCTAATCCTACGCCGTCATGGAAACCCGCGACATCCTGGAGATCACCAGCCCGTCCCTGGCAGACTTCCGCAGGCACCTGCGGATCACGTCGAACGATCTTGACGCAGAGCTTCACGCGAAGCTCCGCGCCGCCATCCTTCTGGCCGAGCATGAGATCTCCACGGTGATCGCTCCGTCCGAGTACGGTATCACCTGCAAGTTCGTCCACAACCTTGGCCTGAGGTGGCCTGTCCGCAGCGTCACCCTGGTCAAGGTTGACGGCGAGCTTCTGCCGGAGACCGACTACTCGTTCACGGAGAAGTGCCTGACCATTTCGGAGGGTGTCGCCGGATCTAGGATGGAGGTAGTGTACGAGGCGGGTCTGGAGCAGGTCCCCGAGGACGTCCAGGCGGCCATCCTGCTTCTTGCCGGAAGCCTGTTCAACAACCCGACGGACCGCCCGGAGGAGCGTGACCGGACCACGGCGCGCAACCTCCTGCGGCCCTACCGCACCTGGGGAGACCACTGATGGAGAACCTGATCAATATCGGCGAGCTGGACACTTTGGTGACCCTCTACGCGCCCGCGCAGTCGCGTGGGCGGGAGGGCGAGAAGTATTCCACCTACCGAGAGTTCTCCCAGGTCTTCGCAAAGGTTGACCGGGATGTTACCGACCAGTTGTCCTTCGACAACTACGACGGGCGGGACAACGTCTCCCTGACCATCTACAAGGTGAAGGAGATGAACACCCGCTGGCAGGTCGGAATCGACGGGAAGCGCTACGAGGTCCTGTCCATCGACATGGTCTCCCGCGTGTCCCCTCTCTGCGTGGTGTCCATCCAGTCCATTGACTGATGCCGCTGTCTATTCGCGTAGAGGGTCTTGACGACTGCCTGAAGGCCCTGGACCGTCTCCCGGAGAACGCTTTGAGGATGACGGAGGCCGCCCTGAAGGAGGCCGCGCAGCCGGTGGCGAAGAGGATGCGGTCGAAGATGCCGGCGAGGTTTCGCAAGCTCATCAAGTCGAAGGTCATCAAGGCCGAGCGCAGGATGAACGGGAACTCCACCGCCATCATCGGGGCGTTCAAGAGAAGGAAACAGGACGAGAAGGAGGTGAACGACTGGTTCAAGATGTACTGGCAGAACTATGGCACACTGTCGCACCGCGACCCCGGCCATGAGTTCGTGTTCCCCATCAAGAAGGGGAAGCGCCGCCGGAACAACGTCGGCCAGGACCACCTGAACTTCTTCGAGGCCGCCTCCGAGGGCTGGGACCAGATGATGTATAACAATTTTATCGCCGCCCTCAAAAAGCGCGACAAAGAACTGCTGAAATGACTGAGAACATCGGAAAGAGACTGCTCGACCTGTGCAGCGCCGCGGAGACGCCCATCGTCCTCTACCTTTCTGAGGCGGAGAGCGAGGACTATCCGTATGCGGTCTACGACGCCGACTACGTGCCGTCTTACGACAAGGACGGCGTGTATAAGATCGTGGGCGACATCGAAGTCAAGGCCTACGCGAAGAAGGCCGAGACGGCGCAGGAGATAGCCGATGCGATCGACGCCCTTGTCCTCACGAATTTCTCCACGGACGGGTACACTGTCCGGCAACTTTCCCAGCTCAAGAAGGAGTGCCTTCAAGAGACCTGGTCGGTTGGCTACCAATATCGTATAACCCAATATAGAACAACTACAGCATGACTGAAGGTTATAACATCCGAATCAAGGTCAACGACAAGTTCCTCATCGGCGTCACCTCTGACGAGGTGAGCATCGCGCCGAAGACGAAGGAATCCATCGTGAAGGAGAATCAGGGCGTGAAGCAGGAAGCCGTTGTCGGTCACACCACCACGTTCAACATCTCCGGCCTCATCGACATGACCGGCGGCGACAGTTCGATGCTCGACAACGATGACATCCTCGAACTCGCCTCCCTGACCGGTCCGTCTGCCGTGGTCGACATCGACTACGTCCGCGGAAGCGGAACGGCCTATTCCGGCACCGGTATCATCACCGGCTACACTGAGACGAACCCCGCGGATCCTGAGGAAGACCCGACCTACGGTCTTACCGTTGAGAGCGAGGACATGGAGTAACCCTTAAAACCATTTGAACTATGGCAAGACAAGGCGGTTTCAACGTATATCTGACCACGGGCGGAAAGACTTTCGTCGCGGTCACTTCCGACGAGCTGTCCGTGGACACCAACACCAAGGAGAGCGCAACGAAGGATGACGCCGGCGTGAAGAACAAGAGGGTTTCCTCCCACGTCTACAACTTCTCCGTACAGGGCATCCTGGACGTGACTGACAGCACGGCCACCCGGCTGAACAATGACGCCATCATCGCTCTGGCGTATTCCAAGCAGCCCATCACGATCGTGTATGAGCGCGGCAACGGCACGAACTACACCGGGACCGCTGTCCCCACCGGCTACACGGAGACGACTCCGGCCGACCCCGACGAGGACAGCACCTACGGGCTGCAGCTCCGCTCCCACGACCTCCACAAGGTTACCTCCTAATCGGTGCGGGCTATGGATAAGATCATGTTCAACGGACGCGAGCTTCCCGTCGAGGCGAACTGGAGGGCCATCACCGGTTACCTCAAGTCCGTCGGGCGGGATTCGCTCGAGGCCGTTTCCGATGTCATCGCCCTGTCCCCGTCCGTCATCGGCGGACTGATGGCGGCCTGTATCAACGAAGGCCTCCGGAAGGCGGGCAGTGAAGAGAGGTTCACCGCAGACATGCTCGACGATCTCCGGCCGGCAGAGGCCGTGAAGGTCGTCAACGAGTTCGTTCGCGTCTACCTCTCCCAGGCGGCTCCGGCGCTGCCGGAAGAGCCAAAAAAAGAAGGGGCCCAGTAGAAGTCACCTATCCGACTATCGGACAGGTCCGGGGATGGGCCTTCGGACTTCTCCACATGACCCGGGAGGACTTCTACGAGATGCGGATGGGCGAGTTCTGGGAAGCCATGGATGCTTTCCGGAATGAGGCGGAGAGCGGACGGATCCACATGGGCAACCTCATCAGAGGGCTGTGCGTCAGGATTGTCAACCTGTTCGTGTCGAAGAAGGACAAGATCAAGGACGCTTGCGAGTATTGGCCGATGCCGTGGGACGAGCCGTCAGAGGACGACGCCCAGGCGGTGGCCCGGAAACTCTCCAAGTTGAGTCCTGAAGAGCAGCAGGCAAAGGTAAATGAATTTTTAAGCAAGTTGGGCCATGGCAGACATGAACGCTAAAGCGGTATTCGAGGCCGATACCAGAGATCTCACCCGAGGCGCCAAGCAGGCGCGGAAGGAGATGAAGGACTTCGGCAAGACTACCGACGACGTCACCAAGAGCATTGGCGACGCTTTTGGCGTTGACCTCGACAAGCTCAACCAGCTCTCCAACTCTGCGAAAGAATTTGGCCGCCGGCTCTCCGAGTCAGGGAGGACCGGCGAGGCCGCCCTGGGCAAGCTGCTCCAGAACCTCGACGCCACGAAGGTGGCCATCGCCGGCCTCGGCATCGGCGCCGCCGTCAGTGCATTCAAACTGCTGACCGCGGAGGCCGAGAACTTCAAGAACACGGTCGCCGGCGCGAACATCGAGATGCAGACCGCCGCGTATGTGTCCACTTATACGCAGGCGCTGCACGACTTCAACTCCGCGACCGGCCAAAGTGTCGCCGAGTTCGAGGCGAACTGGAAGAAGGGTTCCGCCCGGATCTGGGCGAACTTCAAGCAGGACTTCGTCAACGCCATGAACGGGAACATGGGGATCGGCCAGGGCCTTCTCGGTCCTGTCTGGGGCTCCGTGTTTGGGAACCGTGAGCAGCGTGGCGCGGCAGAGGCGAAGGCGAGCCAGGCGGAGACGATTGCCGGGCAGATGTTCGACATCACCCGCCAGATCGCCGCGAAGAGCGTGGAGTGGGCGGAGACCGAGGCCCAGATCGCCGAGTACCGGCGTATCGCAAAGGACGACTCCGCAGGCCTTGCCGCGCAGCAGAACGCCATCGCCCAGGCGGAGAACCTCATCACCCAGCGCTACGGCGAGGAGTACAACCTCCGCAAGCAGATGTCCGACCTGCAGACCCAGATGGTGGGCCTGACCGGTTCGAGTGTCGCGGACGAGGACAAGATGTACTCCCTGCAGAAGCAGACGGCGGACGTCCTCCGTCAGAAGGAGACCCTCCTCAAGTCCCTGGACCGCGACCAGAAGAGCATCAACAGCGCGGTCGCCAAGGAGGCCGAGGAACGTCGGAAGGCTGCGGCGATTCTGGAGCAGGAGCGTCAGGTCATGGCCCAGCGGGCGGAGCAGCTCTCCGGGTTGACCATCGGCGGCACCGACTTCACTCCCCTCAACCAGGTCACCGGCCCGGAGATGACCATCCTCGTGCATCCCAAGGTGGACGAGAAGGAGGTCATCAGCCTCGCCAAGGAGATGGAGAGCCTTGTGGAGCAGGGCGCGGAGAGCACCGCGTCGGCCATCGGAGCCCTCATCGGAGACCTTGCCACCGGCGGGGACGCCTGGACCAACTTCGCCAACGCGGCCGTCTCGTCCTTCGGGGACATGGCGATTGCCGTTGGTAAGATGGCCATCTCGACCGGTGCGGCGACCATCGGAATCAAGACGGCGCTGGAGAGCCTGAACGGTTATGTGGCTATTGCAGCCGGCGCGGCTCTCGTGGCCCTCGGTACGGCCGTCAAGACCGGCATGAGTAACATCGCCTCCGGCAACTACAGCGCCTCCGCCTCCGTGGCGAGTTCCGGCTATCACAGCGCCGGGATGTCGGACGGCGGCTACCGCTCGTCCTCCATCAATATCCGGGTGAGCGGCACCCTCATCGGAGACGGCACCCAGTTGAAGGCTGTCATCGACAGCGAGAACTCAAGAAGAAACACGGTAACCTGATATGGCAGTAAAGTATCGTTTCCCGTTTGAAAGTGTCGAGGGCCAGGACTGGACCATCGACATTCTCGCGTCCGGCTATAGCGGTTCCGTGAAGGTCCGTCATCTCGGAGGTCCTCCCATGCTCCGGAAGGACAAGAACGAGAATATCTGCGGCACGTCCCTGGACCTGACCGCGGAGTGCGCCGTCGACGGCGAGTTCGAGGAGTTCTCCTCGAGCGATCCGTATGCCTTCCAGGCGAAGGTCTATCACGGCAGTTCCCTGGTGTGGCAGGGCTTCGTCTCCCCGGAACTCTACAGCGCTCCGGACATCGCTCCGCCTTACGACGTGCGCGTGACCGCGACGGACGGCCTCGGCGAACTGAAACTCCATGACTTCGAGGCGCAGGGTCGCAAGACCTTGTCCGCGCTGTTCACATACCTGCTCGACTTCACGGGCCTCTCCCTTGGTTTCCGTCAGATCACTGACCTGTCCTGCAGCGCCTCCGGAATCGGGGACATGCTCACCAGCGTTTATGTGAACATCGACTATCTCGCCGGTGAGACGTGCTACGATGTCCTCCAGTATCTTCTTGCCACCATCCACTCCACCATCACGCAGGACGGTAACTACTGGCTGATCCAGAAGGAGACCGGCATCACCGTGATCGCGGGCGGGTCGGTCGCCTGTTACAATAACGGGGTGTCCGCTCAGAGAGGTGTTCCGGTCTTCGGCAGCATGCGGACGAAGAACATCTGGCCCGTCGGCCACATGACGCGGGAATACGTCGCTCCGAAGAAGAAGATGGTCGTGACGGCTGACAACCATTACCGCCCGAACATCCTGAGCGACTCCTCGTGGGTGCTTGACGGCGGCACGACCGACGAGGGCGCATATTGGGAGTTGCCGAATGCCGGCGACGGCATGACGCAGACCATCTCCTTCCAGCAGGAGGTGAGCAAGCACCTGGTGCTATCCATCAAGGTCCGCAACGTGGGAGACGGTCAGGACGCCGGAAACCTCGCGGTCTATGTCAAGTTGGCAGGCAGTCACTATCAGGCGGGGAGTTACCTGTACCTGACGAAGGTTGTGGGTTCTTACCGTCGGCCCGGGGCTGATTGGTATTGGAGCACCGCCTCGGCTACCAGCGATTTCGAGGTCCAGGCGCCCTCGGAGACTGACACCGACCAGGACTATGTGACTATCGACGTCCGCATCCCGCTCTATACGAACAACGCCCGGTCCTATGTGCGCGCCTCTTCGTTGGAGTTCCAGATATTCAACGGAGACCAGCTCTATCCGAAGAGGATCTACGGCATCTCGCTTTATCAGTATGAGCAGACCAAGGGCTTCCGGAAGGTCGTGAACATCGACAACGGTGCCCGTGGCGAGGCTCCGGACGTGAGCCTTGTCTTCCCCTGCTCGACCGGCGTGAACGATTACAACGGCGCGGAGGAGATGCTCTACGGCATGCCTGTGAACTCCTCTGGCGCGAGGATCACCTCCTGGAGCACGTACAACTTCTCGAACATGGACTTCATGTCCCTGATCGCCAGGGACTACGCGGCGAGTTACGCGGCTCCGCGGGTCAGGCTGTCCGGCGCTCTCCAGATTGGAGGAGGGTCCATGCCGATCATGTTCATCGACAGTTTCGACAGTGTCCTGTACATCATCGAGAGTTTCTCCTGGGACCTGTACAACGACGAGATCAGCGTCCAGATGATAAGCAAGCCCAACACTTCTTCGATAACCGTAGACAGCGAGTCGACCGAGGAGGGCGAGACCGAAAACCCAATGGGTCACGCCCAGTCGGACGTGTCTGGGACTGGCGGCGGTGGTGGGGGTGGCTCCTACACCTTGCCCATCGCATCCGCGAGCACTTTGGGCGGCGTTAAGGTCGGTTCCGGCCTCTCCATCGACAACACCGGCGTCCTCTCCGCCACGGGCGGTGGTGGAGGCGGAGGCGGCGGATCTGTGACTTCGGTCGGTGTTACCGCGTCTTCCGAGTTCGACGTGACCGGCTCGCCGGTGACCGGAGCGGGTGTTATCAACATCAGTCTGAAGAACACCCGCAAGATCCCGACGACCGTGGAATGGGAACTCGTGGACAATGTGAAGCACTCCCACCAGAACAAGACCATCCTGGACGGGATCACCCGGAACAAGGTGGCCGCGTGGGATGCGGCGGCTGACGGCGTGGCGGACCTCGACGTCTCCATCGGCGGGACGAACGCGGCGCCTACCGTGCAGGTCGACCTCGGCTCCGGGAACAGCGACTCGGCGGAGCTTCCGATTGCGGCCGCGAACAAGTCCGGCCTTGTCTCCACGGGGAACCAGGTCTTCTCCGGACACAAGACCTTTGACCGCATCTACCTGGGCAACTCCGCCCAGTACGGGATGTACATCGAGTGGGATGACACGAACCACATGTTCAAGATCGTCGGCGACGTCTACGCCACCGGCGACGTAGCAGCAGGAGGATAGTATGGGACACACGGGCAACCGCATATTCGACCCTGTCAGCATCCTCGGGGATCTCCGGCCGGTCATTCCGACCTCGCTGAAGACCCTGGAGGATATTGCCACGTCTGCGCCCGTGAACAAGTGGTCCTTCAAGAAGCCGGTCCGCCACAGCACGAAGGCGAATATCACCAACGCGCAGATCGCGGACTCCCACTGCGGGCTGGCCGTCGTGCCGGTCACGAAGATACTCAGGTCCTCCATCGGATGGACGGGGGGAACCTACAACTACACGAAGGCGGAAGGCCTCGCGGAGATTGCCGAGTGGGCCTACAACCGGCCCCGTGGGAAGAACTACTCGGAGCCCTTCCGGACCAGGGACTTCAACGGCTACAACGGCGACGCCATCGCCCCCGACGCCGGCTGGTCCACCCGCGCCCTCACAGTGACGGAGCTCACGAAGATGGGGCAGGTCTACATGGAGGTGAAGAATACCGGCACGTACACCGGCCAGAACTTCAAGCTCATCCCGAAGGAGAGCGCCTCCGACTCGGACAGCAACCCCTACAACGACCTGCTCTACTCCGGCTTCAGGATGCGCCTGGACGTCCAGTCCGGGGCCAGCATCGGCGACGTGACGGACATGGACATCCCCATCCGGTACATCGCCCCGCTGACGGAGGACTGGCGCCTTGTGCTGGCCGTGTGGATCCCGAACTTTGGAAGCGCCGGAGGCTGGGGCCTGTTCTGCGGCCGGATGACCATCAACCAGGGAATTTCGGAGGCGGGTGCGGGTTCCAACCTGATGACCGTCTACCCGGACTTCGCCACGAACCAGTTCGCCGGCCGGCTGATGCAGTCCTACGCCAACGCCCAGGGCGGCTTCACCTTCGACGCGGTCCCGCTGCTCGTGAAGAACCTCCGCTGGAAGAAGGAGGAGGTCGGCGGGCATCCGGACACCTTCTACGTCTACTGCGCGGAGGATGACACGGAGGCCTACTGCATGCCCAGCGGTCAGCTCGCCATCAGCGTCCAGGCGGCAGGCGGCAGCGTCATCGTGTGCTACCAGATCATCTACACCCCGCAGTCCGGGGCGGTCACTGGCGCCATCAAGAACCTGGACGTGGCGCAGCACTCCTTCACATACGAGGTGTACCAGAACGGCTCAATTTCTTCGTCCGGCACGGTCACCCTTGCGGGCGGCGAGCAGAGAACCGTAGGCGGCGCGCCTTCAGGCGTCAACCTTACAATCGTAGTAACAGCCCAGGATGGGCAACCAGTATAAAGAACTATGGCAGCAGAATCGGATTTCACTTGGCGGAAGATCCTCTCCTTCTTCGGAGCGGCGTTCCTTCTTTTCATCGGTTTCGTGACGATTTCGTCCGGCGTCGAGCTCATCGTCCTCGGCGAGGTCTTCAACGGTGCGGTCACCTGTGTCGGCGGGTGCTGCGCCATCGCCCTGTGCGTCATCCTCTACCTGAATTACGAACGCTGGTCGCTGGAGCGGCGCAGCAAAAAATAAATCATCATGAGTACAATTACCCTTCCCAACCGACGTGTCGGATCAGATCTGACCGTGAGGCTCAAGTTGAAGGACGGTGGGCTGGCCATCGACTGGTCCACGCTGTCCAGGATCAAGGCCTTCCTCTATTCGGACGCGCAGAGGGCCCTGGCAGGCCGCTGCGACGTCTCCGTGGACGGGGACGACCCCACCATCCTCGTGTGCCGGTATGCGTCCACCAAGATGCAGTACCTCGGCGTCAACCGCATCATCGTCCAGTGCTCCTACATGGGCGAGACCAAGACCTACGACAAGCCCGCCTTGAACTTCGTGCGCTGGACGGAGGACCAGCAAGGTGCGGAACTCACCATCGACGATCCGGACATCGACGTGGAGATCGACGTCGAAGACGTTACCAGCTCCATCCTCCAGAACATCCTCGACGCCTGTATCAAGGCTACCGAGGAGGCGCAGGAGGTCGTGGACGCATCCCGCGGGCCTCGCGGTTATTCCGCCTACGAGATTGCCGTCCAGGACGGCTTTGAGGGCACCGAGGAGGAGTGGCTGGAATCCCTTCAGGGCGAAACCGGTCCCCAGGGCCCTCAGGGCGAGCAGGGTGAAACTGGTCCTGCCGGCGTCACGGACGTCGAGGTTGACGTAAGTCCTTCCTCTGGAACACCTGCCGGAACGGGCTCCGTGTATGACGGGACGCTGTCCCTTCATTTCACCGGCCTGAAGGGTCAGTCCGCCTACGAGGTGGCCGTGGAGAACGGCTTCGAGGGAACGGAGGAGGAATGGCTGGCCTCCCTGGTCGGCCCTCAGGGCCAGCAGGGCATCCAGGGCATCCAAGGTGAGCAGGGTATCCAGGGCGAGACCGGCCCGCAGGGCATCCAGGGCAACACGGGCAGCAGCGTGGACTATCCGTATGAGCTTGTCAACAACCGCACGACGGATGACGCGACGAAGGGCCTGAGCGCCGCCGAGGGCAAGCGCCTGGGCGACGATCTCACCCAGTTAGAACAAATAGTGACCAACTTGGCCGGGAAGTTCTATGGCGTTTTCGGCAACGATGAAGAACTCCCGGAAGGAGACATCAAAGGATATGCTTTCGTGGGATTACGCGAACCGCTTAACCTTTTCATTTTTGACGGAGCAGAATGGACTGACACCGAAGTCCTCATTTCCGGCATCACCGGGCCACAAGGCCCACAAGGAGAGCCGGGTGAGCAAGGCATACAAGGCCCTCCTGGTGTGACTTCTGCGGTTGCCTCGGTTGATAGTGGTACGGGTGTCCCGTCCGTGGAAGCATCGTTGAATGGCGGTGTATTAACCCTCATTTTCCACAACCTTAAAGGAGCGCAGGGAGACACCGGGTCATCGGTTGCCTATCCGTTCACCCTGGTCAACAACACAACCACCGATGATTCCCTGCGGGCATTGACCGCAGCGATGGGAAAGTATCTGCAAGATGAAATTGACGGGATGACAACCGATGTGACCGATGCAGACCTTGACATCGCAGACGAAGCAGGAAACATCCTTGTGCAGTTCAAGGACGGAGAAATAGAAACGAAAAACTTCAATTCCGAAGGTGTCAATGAAAAACTTGACACGATTGAGGAAGGTGCGGAGGTAAACGCAGTAAATACTACCGATGCTGGCAACGGGGACTATGCAATAGCGGATGAAAATGGCAGAATCCTTGTTCTATTCAAGGATGGGCATATCAAGACAAAGAATTTTGATTCGCAGAAAGAACTTGGAACAAGAATCCGAATCCTCGCCATCGGCAACTCTTGGACTTGTGACGCATTTAACTATCTCGGTGCGGTGTTCAATGATGTCCTCGGAGATAATGCGGATTTACATATCGGGGTGTGTTACTCTGGCGGAGCATCTTTGCAGACGCATTACAACAACCTTGTAAACAACGACACCTACACATTCTATGAATGGGTGAACAACGGACCAACCTGGGGCAAGTCCACGAAGAATATCAATACTATCCTAACCCTTGATGATTGGGATGTCATTATGTTCCAACAGGTATCAACGGGTGCGGATGATTATTCAACCTATCAGCCGTACTTGAACGATTGTATGGACTTGATTTCGGGACGGGTGAACTCACCCGTGAAATTCGGTTGGAATCTTGTCCGTAGGACTATGACAACGGAGGTGGATTGGGAGGACATTTCGGACAACGCACAACGGCTTCTGCGGGAGACCTTGATTCAGTTCATTGTCCCGTGCGGGACTGCTACCGAAAATGCAAGGACAACTTCATTGGATAACCTCGGTGTCGATGGACACCTTACCTATGACGGTTCGCATCTTCAAGAGGGACTTCCGTGCCTTGTGGAAACCTATGCCGCCACCCTTTATTTCCTGTCCTTGTTTGGGATGGGGCAGAAGGGCATCAACGGTTCGACATTTAGACCCGTTCAGTCTTGGATTGACGCACACGGGATGGACGGACAAGCCAATGGTTCGGAGGTTGGTGTCACGGAGGCAAATGTAGTCCTCGCAAAGAAGTGTGCAACTATCGCAGTCAATAATCCTTTTGTAATAACCGATTGTTCAAACTTGTAAAATAACACATCTATGGGAAAAGCATTAATTATCAAGGGTGCGGATTTCTCCACCAATGCGGTTGATACCATTTCCGAAATGTATGAGGACATCACGGATTCCCTCATAAATGGTTTTGCATCTGTATCGGGCCAAACTCCTGGGCCTGTCACATTGTATAATTCTTCGTACAACAGCACGAATGCCTTAATCCCGAATTACCTAATCTTGATGGTAAATTCCACAACCCTTTACAACACAAGCGGAAAGGGAGTAGAATGGTTTATCCCGCAAGGTCTGCGTTTTAGGTGTTGGGTGTATAAGCCTACATCGACGATTGGCTCGACTGGGGTTATATCAGATTCTTATCAGAAGCCCGCCGCCCAAACCGTTTACATTGTAGGTAACGGACAATGGGTTAAAGCATCCGACATCTATACGAATTTGGGTGTCTCTGCGGAAACATATCCCTGCTATATGGGTACGGTGACAAGAGTTTCCGGTGCAGACCCGGCTACCCTCTCGCTTGCAGATGCAAAGGCAATTGGCTTGAAAGTGCGGAAACTGAAAGACGCATAAGGCAATCACTTTAACCCCTAACTGACTAAGTTAACCGGGGGCCTCCGGGCCCCCACAAATACACAAACCATGGACAAGAGAACCTTCATGAAGAAGTTCGCGATCTGGACGGCGGTCGTCGTCGCGGTCGTCATGCTCATCATCGGCCTCTGCTTCGGCAAGGTCATCGAGGAGACGCTCTTCGGCGAGATCATGAAGTGGGTCGTGATGACGGCCGTCATCATCGGCATCTTCGAGGTCTTCGCCTACACACTGGGCCAGCTGGCCTACGACATCTTCGTCAGGCCCAAGAACGGGGACTACGAATGAGCCTATGGTCCTGGGTCCGGCGGGACGGCCTGCTGCACATCGAGACCTGTGCCCTGATTGCGGTGGCCGCCGGCCTCCTTCTCCCCTGGTGGGCTGCGGGACTGACCGCATGTCTCGCCGGCGTCGGCAAGGAGGTCTGGGACACCAGGCACGGAGTCGCCACCTGGCACGACGTGATCTGCGACCTGACAGGGGCCTTTATCGGAACAATTATCACACTGCTGTAAAATGGAATTAGGAGAAATCATCACCTATATCGGGACGGCCATCGGGAGTGGTGGCCTGGTCCAGCTGGCCAACTGGAAATGGGGCCGGCGCAAGGAAGCCGCCTCAGTCAAGTCCGACGAGATCGAGACGATGAAGAAGGCGATGGAGGATTTTTATGATCCTCTCTTGAAGAAACAGAACGCCCGCATCGCCGAGCTCGAGGACGAGGTCAAGACCCTCCGCGACCAGCTGGCCTATGAGCGCACCGAACACCAGGCGCAGATCGCCTCTTTGCAGAAGCAGATCACAGAGATCACCCGCGCCCTCGGCATCAAGGCCGCCCGCCAGGTGAGGAACAACAAGGGACAGTTCACGTCCGAGATGGTGGAGGAACCGCACGATGAAGATTAAGGTCGAACGCCGCTGGAAGAAGGCCACCTACACCATCGGCCGCTTCTACATCGACGGCATCCTGTACTGTAACACGTTGGAGGATGCAGACCGCGGACTGAAGCAGACCGACGCGCTGTCCTACATCAAGACCAGGAAGGTGCCCGGCGAGACGGCAATCCCCAGCGGATCCTACGGCGTGGCGATGAACGTCACCTCTCCGAAGTATGCCGCCGTGGCCTGGTACTGGAACTTCTGCCAGGGTAAGATGCCGAGGCTGCTGAACGTCCCCGGCTTCGACGGGATCCTCATCCACCCCGGAGGGAGCAACGGACCGCTGGACACCCGCGGCTGCATCCTCGTCGGCAAGAACACGAAGGTCGGCAAGCTGACCGACAGCAAGGCCACCTTCCAGCAGATCTATCGCCTGATGAAGGCCGCGGCCGACAGGGGCGAGGAGATCACAATCGAAATCGTATGATCAGGAAGCGAAAGGGACTCCTGGTGCCGGTGGCGGTTCTTATCCTTCTTCCCGTCGTCGGCACCGGCTGCTCCCCCAGGATAGTGGAGCGGGTGGTGTATCAGAGGGACACCACAGTGGTCCATCATCGGGACACCACCTACCGGCGCGACTCCATCTGGATGAAGGAGTACGTCAAGGGCGACACCGTCTACATAGAGAAATACAAGGACCGCTTCGTCTACCGCGACCGGTGGCGTGACAGCGTCCGCGTCGTGCGCGATTCCGTGGCCGTGGAGACGATTAAGGAGGTCAAGGTAGAGAAACCCTTGTCCTGGAGTCAGAAGGCCAAAATCGGCGCATTTCCGTGGATCCTGCTGGCGCTCATCGGAGCGGTCCTGTGGATATTCAGGAAATATCTCTTTTAGCCCGTGATGGGTCTTGTTTAGTTTTAGGTTTTCATAATGGAAAGAATTGTTGTTCGCCGTCCTGCGTCGTGAGATGCGGGACGGTTCCTTTTATGTAGTCGATGACCTTCCGGTTCGCCTCGTCCACCTTCTTCATGTCGCGCTTGATGTAGATGGCCGTGGTCTTGTGCCCTGCGGTCTTGTGCCCCATTCCCAGGGTGATCGTCGGGTCGGGGATGTCTATCTCCGCGCACAGCGTCGCCCAGGTGTGGCGGGCCCAGTTCGAGGACAGCTTCGGGAACGCCCCGGCGCCGAGGACCTTCCCCCGCTTGCCGAGAGGGCGCCCCAGGGACTTCAGGCCGTAGTCCATCCGGCGCAAATAGTCCTTGTGGTTCGCGTACCTGTCCATGGGCTCGACGAGGTGCTCCTTCCCCCTGTACCTTTCGATGATCTCCAGGGCCTCCGGCTCCAGCCTGACGGAGAACAGGGTGCCGACCTTGCTGCGCCTGTACTCGAGCCGCCCGTCCACCACCTGGTCCGGCGTCGCGCCGAAGAGGTCCACGGCATTGATGCCGCGGAGCAGGAACATGAGCCAGAACATGTCGCGGTATTCCTCCTGCCACGGCTCGACCGGCATCGTGACGAGCGTCCGCATCTGGTCCGCGGTGAGCGCCTTCTTCATGGTCTCCTCCGTCCGGATCTTGAACTTCCGGAACGGGTAGTGCGTTGTAAGCTCCTCGTCCAGGGCGAAGTTGCAGATGGCTCTGAGGTTCCTCAGGTGGATGGCCCGGCTGTTGACCTTCCCGCCGATGGATGCGTCGAACCCGTGCAGCCAGACGCGGTCGATGTCCTCTATGTAGAGGGGGCCGTCACCGGCGAAGGCGTGCAGCTTGGAGAGGGTGTGGAGGTACGTCTTCTTCGTCCCGCCCTCCTTTGTGGCGATGCAGCGGTCCGCAATCTTCCACAGGGTGACGCGGGTGTCCTCCTCAGGCACGTCGTCCATGACGGGGGCGGTGAGCAGCTTCCGCAGGTGGGAGGCCGAGCAGCGGGCCAGCTTCCCGTCCTCCTTCAGCCGGAGGATCCGGGCCTTGACGCGGAGCCGCTGGTTGTCGAGGGCGGTGTTCAGGCGCTTCGCGTCCTTCAGGCCCTCCACCTTCCCGTCCGCCCAGTTCTCCCTTGGGACGGACACGCCGGTGGACAGATAGAGCCTCGTTCCGTGGCCGACGGAGAGTTTCACCGGGAAGGTTCCGTCCTGGAGCGCCCGGCGAGTGTCAAGAATCAGTGTCGTGCTGTTGTTCATTTGCGTCTGGATTTGCAACGAAATGTTCTATAATGTTCTATTTTGTTCTATAATGTTCTATCTTCTCCGACACCTTTTGGCGTGGGCGGAAACAAAAAGTAGTGAAAGGGAAATCCGTAAAACACTGATTTCCAATTCACTACACTGTTGTGGGCGATGGCGGATTCGAACCGTCGACCCCCTGCTTGTAAGGCATCGCCCACCGTTATATTATGTTGATTTCCAAGCAGATACAAAGTACGTTTTCATTTGCAACCGATTTTGCGTCTATCTATCATTGTGTTTCTTCCAGGTATCGAAGTAGCCCGGGACGTCCTCACCGGGGTTCAGCAGGATCTTCTCCACGTCCTTCGTTATGTTGAGCAGGTTCCCGTACCGGTCCAGCTGCACCCAGACGAGGTTTGACGGATTGTTGTACACCACGATGCAGTTGTAGGCCGCCGGATCTCCCAGGATGTCGCCGGAGACGCCCTTCAGGGAATCGAGCGCGGCCACCCAGGCCTTATCCCTGGCGAGGCTCTCCTCCTGGGCCTTCCCGCCGTAGTTCCTGTTCATCATCGCGGAGAACTCCATGCGGTGCCGGGCCTGTTCCATCCGGTAGTCCAGGTTGTCGCCGTAGGTTACCGTGTCGACCTTTACCGAGAGGACGCGGTCCACGTCATTATAGGTGCTCCGGACGAAATGCTCCGCCCGGGAAGCCATCACGTCTTTTCCGGAGCATGACGGGAAAATTGCGGAAAACGCAAATAAAATGGCGAATAAGGCAATTTTTCTCATAATTCTACATCATTTTCATGCACATGATGACCCGGTACATCCCGAGGATGTCGGCCTTCTCAATCTCGTATGGCGCGAACTTCGGGTCCGTGTTCGCGGACTGGCAGCGGATGTGCTGGTCATCGGATCCGGGCATCAGGTACTTGACCACCGGACCGTCCACCGTGTCCAGGATATAGGCCCGGCCGTAGTCGATGACCTTGCCGGTAACCCGGCGGACATAGCAGACGGCGCCGTTCGGGATGTCGGGTGACATGCTCTCTCCGTAGATGTGGATGGCCATGTCGATGTCCTTCACCGGCGAGATCACCCGCTCGCACTTCGCCTCCTCAATCCCCTCCGACCACTCGGTAAGATGACCGGCCTGGGCGAAGATCGGGAGCAGCGGGACGGTGTTCGGCTCCACGAACTCGTCACCGGGCCGAGGCCCGGCATCCTGCAGCATTTCGCCCTCCCCCGTCTGGATCCACTGCGGATTCAGCTCGGGGAACCGGGCGCACAGGTTGCTAACTATTGTTTCACTGGGTTCCCTTTTCCCGCTCATGAGTTGGGACACGTAGCCCTTGGACAGTCCCATGGATCTGACCAGTTCTGCCTGGTTCCGCAATTTGCGGGATTCGATGAGATATTCCACGCACTTTATAAAGCGCTCACTCACAGACACATACATAATTCAGCACACTGTTTACCAAAAAAAGTGTCACAAATGTTTGCAAATTAGCAAACAAAAGTTTACCTTTGTACCCAGATGGATATAACGACACAAATATAACAATTTTCGGACCAATTATGAAACGAAATCAGAAACTCAGCGACATCCTCGGCGGCATCAGCGTGCTCTGCGTCTTCGCCGGATGTGTGGAAGCCCCTGACGGAGGACTCACCTCCTGGACCCTCATCTGCCTCGCCGCGGCGCTCTGCTTCGGCGTGCTCTCCAAGAAAACACAGGCCGCAGAATGAAACACGCGCCCAACCTCTGCCTCCGCTGCTGGTTCTACAAGGACGGCAAGTGCGTCAAGAGGCCCGAGAACTACTGTCTCATCACAAAATCAAAATAGAATGGAAATCATCAGACACAACACAGGAAAAGACGCCGGGCGCATCAGCGTCCTGCACACCATCGCCACCATGGCAGTCGGCGAGACCTGGGCCGTCGAGGACGGACTCGTGGTCCGCGAATACGCCCGCAACGCCTGCAGCCGTTACTCCCACATCTCCGGCAAGTCCTTCACCGTGAACGCGCCCAGGGAGAACGCCGGCATGATCGAAATCACCCGGACGAAATGACTGCGGAGAAACCAGATGTCCTGAGGTTCGGACTCTACACCTGCAAGCAGGCCGCCGGCCTCCTCGGTGTCGAGTACCACACCATCATGCGGTGGAGGAGGAAGGGAAGGCTCGTCCCGCACACTGCCGACGGCCGCTTCCTCGGTCAGGACCTCCTCGACGTGTGGAAGGGCAAGATATAAGGCCGGTATGGTACCACCGATTGAAAAATACAGTACGGTTCCTTCAGTGGGGCGGATCGTTTCCGCCGCCGGCCTCCAACTCCCAAGTCTGTGGGAGGCTATTCACAACACTGTTTACCCTACCCGGCACGGGTGCGACTCTCCTGCCGGTTTTTTCCCGAAACATTTCTTAAACCCATAGAAGAATGGATTTGAACGTAAACATCAAGGTGGACCTGTCCGATAGGACGGCAAACCTGCTCCGGCGGCTCACGCCGGAAGACATCCCCGCCGCGGCGTGCAACTGCACGGCCGCCGACATGGACTTGAAGACCTTCATCAAGGAGACCGTCGTAGAGTTCCTGGAAGGCCTCAAGAAGCACGCCCAGCCGGAAGAAAATTCCGGCAAGGCCGAAGAACCCGCCACCCAGGCACCTGCAGAGCCCGCTCCCGCACCGGCGCCGGAAAAAACTTCCGGCTCGGAGGAGATCACCGACGCCGCCCTCCGGAAGGCCGTCAAGGCCGCGAAGGACAAGGTCGGCGGGCAGTCCGTCAAGGACCTCTTCGGCGAGTTCGGTATCCGCAACAGTTCGGAGTGCCCCCAGGAGCGCAGGAGCGACCTGCTGGCCAGGTTGGACAAGTTAGCTGCATAACGCCATGCCCAGCACACACGCCATCCTCGCTCCTTCGGGTTCCTCCCGCTGGATGCGCTGCACCCCGTCCGCACGGCTCGAGTCCCTGGAGCCCGAGAAGGAGACCGTCTTCACCCGCGAGGGCACCATCGCCCACGCCATGGCGGAGGCGCTCCTTCTCGGAGCCCTCAGGGCCCAGGACCAGCTGCGTGACTACGACGACCGGAAGCGGCTGGAGTGGCCCGAGAACCGGGAGTTCCTCCGCGAGATGGCCGGCGACGCCCTGACCCGCTGCTTCAACCGCTACGAGGGCGAAGGCCTCGACCCCGAGGAGATGCTCGCCGTCGTCTCCGACAACTACGCCCGCCTCGTCTGGGAGGACTACCAGGACGCCCTCTACCGCGACCCGGAGGCCATCCTCCTGGTGGAGGCCCGGCTCAAGCTCGACGAGTTCATCCCGGAGGGCTTCGGCAGCTCCGACGCCGTCATCATCTACAACCGCACCCTCTGCGTCTACGACCTCAAGTACGGCAAGGGCGTCAAGGTGTCCGCCGAGGGCAACACCCAGATGCGCTGCTACGCCCTGGGCGCCCTCCTCGGTCCGGCCGAGCTCTACGACATCACCGAGGTCTCCATGGTCATCATCCAGCCCCGCCTGCAGTGGGTGTCCAACGACATCATCACCTCCGAGGCGCTCATGGACTGGGCCATCGACGAACTCCGTCCGGCCGCCGTGGCAGCCTACCAGGGACAGGGACAGTTCCTCCCCGGCGAGCACTGCCGCTTCTGCAAGGTGGCTCCCCGCTGCCACGCCCTCGCCATGAAGGCCGCCTCCCTGGACATCGACCGGGACCACGACCTGATGGACAACGACGACATCGCGGAGACGCTCCGCGCCCTTCCCGCCATCAAGTCCTGGATCGCCAGCCTGGAGGCCTACGCCCTGGAGCAGGCCCTGGCGGGGACGCCCATCCCCGGCTTCAAGGTGGTGGAAGGCCGCTCCCTCCGTCAGATCCCCGACCAGAAGGCCGCCATCGACGCCCTGCAGAAGGCCGGACTCGCCGAGGACTCCTACCTCCGCCCGCGCGAGCTCAAGACCATCTCCGACCTGGAGAAACTGCTCACCAAGAAGGGCTTCAACTCCATCCTCGGCCAGTACGTGGTCAAGCCCCAGGGCAAGCCCACCCTCGTCGAGGACACCGACCCCCGGCCGGCGATGAACTCGGCCAAGGATGATTTCAACGAATACACCCAGTAATACCATGAAGCAGAAACACACCCAAGCGAAGAAGGCCCGCCGGGCCTCCGGGTTTCACAAAGGACCCTCGTCGGGAGGCCAGAGCCAGCTTCGAGCGCTTAAACGCGAGGACCTTCACCCGAAACGTCCCAAGACCTTCGGCGAGCACGTCGTCAGGATCCAGCGGATCCTCCTCAAGAAAGACCGCTTCGGCGGGCCGATCTCTCGGTTCATCCGTCACGCCTCGGTGGAATCGAAACCGCAAGAACAGACCATTCAATAACCATTTCAAAACGTCAAAACGTATGAACGACAACACCAACACCCGTGTCAAGATCGGCGAAGTCCGCCTGTCTTACTGCCACCTCTTCCAGCCGGAGGCCGTGGCCGACGGAGGCGAGAAGAAGTACAGCGTCTCCCTCCTCATCCCCAAGTCCAACACCAAGCTCGTCGAGGAGATCAAGGCCGGCATCAAGGCCGCCTTCATGTCTGGCGTCGCCTCCAAGTTCGGAGGGAAGCAGCCGGCCCCCGGCACCTGGAAGAACCCTCTCCGCGACGGTGACGCCGAGCGTCCCGACGACGACACCTACGAGGGCTGCTGGTTCATCAACGCGACCTCCCGGACCAAGCCCGGCATCGTCAAGATCGTCAAGATGAACGGCGAGAAGAAGCTGGTGGAGGTCACCGACGAGGACGAGGTCTACAGCGGCTGCTACGGCGTCGCCTCCGTGAACTTCTTCCCGTTCAACAACGCCGGCAACAAGGGCGTGGCCGCCGGCCTCAACAACGTCCTGAAGACCAAGGACGGCGACTACCTCGGCGGACGCACCAGCGCCCAGAGCGAGTTCGGCGACGACCTCGACCAGTACGGCAACGACGAGGACGACGACGTCTTTTAGCCGCAAGGAAACTCCCGCCGTGCCGGCAGGCGGGACCTATGTCAAACTCATTTACGGCGACAGGAGCGCCGTGCGGGTGCAAGTCCCGTTAGTCAGGATGAATAGGTTTATGTTTCTCAGTTACTGACCGCCGGCCGCCCGGGTGGGGCCTGACCGCCTCCCCGGGTACCAACAAAACTAATGACTTATGAGCCAAAGAACCATCATCGTAATTCAGATCGTCCTCGACGTATTGGGGATTATCTGCTTCATTCTCGAGGCCCTCCTTGAAAATAGAATAAATCCCGTGCTCGCTCTCGTCTGGGTGGGAATCGCGCTCTTCGCTCACATTGAACTCTACGAGAAGGAGGACTGAACATGAAGCGAATCCATCTTGACCTCGAGACATATTCACCCGAGCCGATTGCGAAGACCGGCCTCTACAAGTATGCCCTGCACCCGGACTTCCGGATCCTGCTGCTGGCCTACGCCGTGGATGACGACCCCGTCCAGATCGTGGACCTCGCCAGCGGTGAAGGCATCCCCAAGGTCGTGTGGGACGGCCTCCTCAACAACACCGTGACCAAGGTCGCCCACAACGCCACCTTTGAGCGGGTGTGTCTGTCGGTCCACATGTGGGGGCTCGGGATCCTCCAGAAGGGCGTCTTCCTCTCTGCCGAGGATTGGCACTGCACGATGGTCCAGGCCTCCCGCTGCGGGCTCCCGATGAGCCTGAAGGACGCCGGCGCCGCCCTGGGCCTGGAGCAGCAGAAGATGAGCGAGGGCCGCGCCCTCATCAAACTCTTCTGCACCCCCAAGCCAAAGAAGACGGACGGCATCTTCCAGGAGGGTGACCGCAACCTCCCGGAGGACTTCCCCGAGGAGTGGAAGACCTTCAAGGCCTACTGCGTCCGTGACGTGGAGGTGGAGCGCGAGATCGACCGGATGACGGACTGGCTCACCGTCCCCTCCTGGGAGCGCGCCCTCTACGCCGTGGACCAGAAGATCAATGACCGCGGCGTGCAGGTGGACACGGACCTTGCAAGGGAGGCCTGCCGCATCGACGCCATCGTCACGGCGCGGCTCACCGAGGAGGCGATGAAACTCACCGGACTGGACAACCCCAACAGCGTCAGCCAGCTCAAGGACTGGCTCACCGCCCAGCTCGGGTTCGACGTGGACACCCTGTCCAAGAAGGACCTCCCGGAGATCCGGAAGGCCACGGCCGACCCCCGTATCCACCGCGTCCTGCAGATCCGCTCGATGCTCGGCAAGTCCTCCAATGCGAAGTACGAGGCAATGCTCGGCTGCGCCTGCGAGGACGGCTGCGTGAGAGGCCTGCTGCAGTTCTACGGAGCCCGCACAGGCAGATGGGCCGGAAGGCTCGTCCAGCTGCAGAACCTCCCTCAGAACCACATCCCCGACCTCGCCTTCGCCCGTCAGGCCCTGAAGGATGGAGACATCGAAATGCTGGACCTCGGCTTCAAGAGCATCCCGGACACCCTCAGCCAGCTCATCCGCACTGCCTTCATCCCGCACAAGGGCTTCACCTTCGCGGTGTGCGACTTCAGCGCCATCGAGGCCCGGGTGCTGGCCTGGCTCGCCGGTGAGGAGTGGGTGCTGGACGTCTTCCGCAACGGCGGGGACATCTACTGCAGCACGGCCTCCAAGATGTTCCACAAGCCGGTGGAGAAGCACGGCCTCAACTCCGACCTCCGTCCCAAGGGCAAGGTCGCCGTGCTGGCCCTCGGCTACGGTGGCGGGGTCTCAGCCCTGGACGCCATGGGTGGTCAGAAGCTCGGCATGACGGAGCAGGAGGAGAAGGACACCGTCCGGATGTGGCGTGATGCCAATCCCCACATCGTGGCCTTCTGGAAGTCCGTGGAGGATGCCGCCCTCGACGTCATCCAGGGCTTCAAGAAGACCTCCCGGCTCGGCATCCGGGTGCCCATCTCGGCAGAGGAGTACGAGGCCCGCAGAGCCGCCGCCGGTGGCCGGGAGGTCAGGAACTACTCCGTCCGGGACTCCTACCTGGAGTTCTCGATGCACGAGGGCTGGCTGGTGTGCCGGCTGCCTTCCGGTCGGAAGATCTCCTGGCCTGAGGCCCAGGTCACCGTCAACCGTTTCGGCGGTCAGTCCGTCCGCTACAAGGGTGTCAACCAGAAGACCAACAAGTGGGGCTGGCTGGAGACCTTCGGCGGGAAGCTCGTGGAGAACATCACCCAGGCCGTCGCCCGTGACTGCCTCGCCCACGTCCTCCTGCAACTCAGCTACGAGCCCTGGATCAAGGTCGTCTTCCACGTCCACGACGAAGTGGTGTGCGAAGTCCTCTCCGAGAAGGATCTCGCCCGTATCGAGGACTATTTCGGGAACGGCCCCGAGTGGGCAGAAGGCCTCCCTCTCAAGGGAGCCGGCTATACAGGACCATTCTATTACAAAGACTAAATAAGATTCATTATGGAAAAGATTTGTGGAAACTGCCATTACTACGCCAACAGTCCGCTGCACGGGCCCTGGTGTACCAAGAACCGGAAGGAGGTCTCCTACCTCCAGACCGCCTTCGACTGCTGGATCGAGCCGGGAACCGCTCCCGCCGAAGAGGTCCAGATGAAGGTCTGCTCCCATTGCGGACGCGAGCTTCCCATCACGAACTTCGGCCGGCATTCCAGGACGAAGGACGGCTATCAGCCTTGCTGCCGGGAGTGCCTGAGCAAGATGAACAAGGGGCACAAGAAGCGCGAGCCCTTCCAGCACAACGAGAAACCCGCGAAGCCCGAGGAGTTTACTCCCGAGCAGCTGGGCATCGGGAAGGGACGCAAGGCCGACCATCCCACCTACATCGACAAGGACACCGGCATCACCATGAAGTGGTGCAAGGGCTGCAAGCAGTACAAGCCCATCGACGAGTTCCACCACAACAAGGCCAACAAGGACGGGCACGAGTTCGACTGCAAGGCCTG
>JAEIGA010003429.1_pt1 | contig 24853 bp, 14 predicted proteins | sample 9270691 | NCBI WGS metagenome assembly JAEIGA01 (sample SAMN17057246, study PRJNA624740) | gut metagenome | biome: biome; isolation source: fecal sample | host: Bos grunniens | place: China: Xizang | collected 2019
TCGGGAAATTATCCCGTAACGATGGACGGTGTGGGCAAGGCGTTTGACGAAAAGCGCATTTTCTCAAATGTCAACCTCATGATCGAACGTGGCGACAAGGTGGCGTTCGTCGGTCGTAACGGTGAGGGGAAGTCTACGCTCGTAAAGTGTATCATGGGCGAGTTGCAGCACGAAGGTACGCTCACGCTCGGTCATAACGTGCAGATTGGTTACTTTGCGCAAAATCAGGCGTCGCTCTTGGACGAAAATCTCACCGTTTTCCAAACCATTGACGATGTGGCGAAGGGCGAAATCCGCAATAAGATTCGCGACCTCCTCGGTGCCTTCATGTTTGGCGGTGAGGCAAGTACGAAGAAGGTAAAGGTGCTCTCGGGAGGCGAACGTACGCGTTTGGCACTCCTGAAGTTGCTCCTCGAACCCGTAAACTTGCTCATCTTAGACGAACCTACGAACCACCTTGACCTCAAGACGAAGGACGTTTTGAAGCAAGCGCTTCAGGATTTTGACGGTACGCTCATCTGCGTTTCTCACGACCGCGACTTCCTTGATGGTCTCGCTACAAAGGTCTACGAATTTGGTCACGGCAAGGTGCGCGAACACCTCTGCGGCGTGTATGAATTCCTCCAGACCAAGAAGATGGCAGAACTTCAGGAGTTGGAACGAAAAAAGTAAGTAGTTATTAGTAGACAAGTAGACGAGTAGACAAGTAAACAAGATAGTTACAGTCTTCCATCGTTTAACTCACTAACCTTCTTGTCTACTCGTTTACTTGTTAACTTGTCAACTAAAAAACTTACCCTATGAAAGCAAAATGGATAGGCGGCATCCTCGGATTTGTCTTCGGTGGCGGTATCTTAGGCGGTATTGCAGGATACGCATTGGGATCGCTCTTTGACAGCAGTCATGAGGACGGTCCCGACCCCACACACGAAGATACTCCCGATATCAAGCAGCAGCGCTCACGCAATAATTTCCTGTTCTCCCTCATGGTGCTTTCGGCACACATGATTCAAGCAGACGGCAAAATCATGCACTCCGAAATGGAATTCATGCGCCGCTTCCTGCAACGCACCTTTGGCGAAGACGCGAAGATTCAAGGCAACGACATTCTCCTCCGTCTGTTTGAATACCGCAAGCAACAGGGCGAAGCCACTTGGCGCGAGCAAATCATGCGTGCTTGTGAAGAAATTGCAGCAATGATGCCCGAAGCGGAGCGCACACAGTTGGCAACGCTCCTTGCAGAAATTGCGCGCGCCGATGGACATATTGATGCCGCAGAAGTCAGTGCTCTGCGCGAAATCATTGCCCACCTCGGACTCAACCCCACACTCACCGAACAACTCCTTTCTCTCGGTGGCACCACCCTCGAAGATGCTTACCGCATTCTCGGTCTTACGCCCGACGCTACCGACGCAGAAGTGCGTAGCGCTTACCGCAAACTCGTGGTGGAAAACCATCCCGACAAGGTGGCACACCTTGGTGAAGACGTCAAGGCGGCAGCTACGAAGAAACTCCAGCAAATCACTGAGGCCAAAGAACTTATTGACAGGATGCGCAAGCAGTAAGGGAGCGCGAGCGTAATATTTATTTAGAGCCACTAATGTACACGAATGGTCACTAATGCCATGCGGTTATTCAATGCCGAATGGATATTAGTGACCATTCGTGTACATTAGTAGCTAAACTAATTCTGTCAATAACCACTTAAACCCAAAAGCCCAACATTTATCGTCAGCGCCTTCTGCATTATTTACTAAATTTATTTACCTTTGCAAGTAAATCATTCACAACCTAATCTAAACCAAAAAGTTTACGCTTCAAAGATTCTTGGGACTACTTGCCGCACTGTGCTGCGTAAGTATCCTAACAGCCGCAGGCACGGCGGCGCGTTGGACCCTGCAAACAACGGGGAGCAACGTGCTGATTAAAGATGCCGTAACGGGAGAGTACCTTAATATGTATTTTAAGGCGCCCAATGCCACGCTTCACACAGGTACGGGTGACGCTTCGCAATGGAAGGTGCTTCGCGAGTCGGACAAGACGATGGTTACCACTCCCGAAGAAAATGTGGACTACCTCCTGCAAACGCAGATGAACGTCAGTCTCAACCAATATGCTTACGTCACGACTGACAAGTGTATTCAAACCAAAGCGGATGCCGATGCCGGAAGCATCTTCCGCTTTAAGGCGGCTCCCGAAGGCGGTTTTTACATTTATCATGTAGCAACCGACTCCTACATTCAGCAAGGAGCTCACCACGTAAACCTCACCATGGGAAGTCTTTCGGAAGAAGCTCCTGAGGATGAAGCGACCAAGAGGGGGATTTATACTATTGAGTGGAAAACTGGCACAGGCAGTTACATCACTGAGGAGGCAGATGGCAGCTTAGTAATTTCTAATTACGACGAGACCAAGCGCATGTTCTGGGAATTTGTGCCTACCGAAAAGAACAACTGCTTCTACCTTCGCAATACGGCAACAGGGCGCTACATTCAGAGTTGTAACCTCGAACCCAGTTCGGCAAGTCGCGTCAATACGGGCAAGGAACCCGTGGAATACTACGTTGCGAAAAACACTACGGCAGGTGCTGCCACATTCGGTCAATACTGGTTCAGTTCTACGGATTGTGCCAACTACGACAAGACCGCCTCTTCGCCCCGCGCGTTGAATAAGGACGGCGCTTCCAATTTCATCATCACCTGGACGGCAGCCAATGGCAACGTAGGTTCTTTCTGGACGCTTCATGAAACGGAAGACCTCTACGATTTGCGTCCTTTCATGGTGGATGAGTCTTACCGCTACCTCTTGCAGAATGACGAACTCAAAGCGCTCCAACTTGCTGATGACAACACGTTGAGTTGGGAAAAGCGCACGGAAGACGCGTCACAGTCTTGGTATTTCAAGGGCGAAAGCAACCGTGCGGGTGGTTATCAAATTATCAACGCCAAGACGGGCAAGGCACTCAACGATGGCACTGCGTATGTCGTTGTTCAGGATCTCACGGCTGAAAGTGCCGTTTACCACTTCCGCCCCTTTGCCACAAAGGATGACGCCACAACGAATCTCACCATCAACGGCAAGTCTGCCTTTACCTTCCGCGCCGTACGCAGTACGTTCTCACGCAGTGCGCAGATTTATCTGATGCCTTGTGGTTCGCTCGCTGGCATGTATATCAGCAAGCTCACACTTACGGGTGAAGGTGCCGTCAAACCTCTAACTTTCCCCATCACCTCTGCTTCAGGCAAGGAAAGTGCAGTTCCTGCAGAATGGTTCACCCTCTATGTGCGCGACAAGGCGGAAGTACAACCTGGGAAGTCGCTCACGCTTGACATCACCATGAACAAAACGCCCGATGCCGGTTACGAAGCATTTGCTTACTTTGACTGGAACCGCGATGGCATTTTTGAAACCATGACTGCGTTAGACGTGGCACGCACCATGTCGGCAACAATTCAAGTTCCTGCCGATGCGAAGGAAGGCAAGACCCGCATGCGCATCCGCATTACTGACAATGGTCTTACAGATGCAGAAGACGAGGCTATAGGACAAATCTTTGATGCGATTCTTCATGTCGTAGCGGCGCAAGAGGAATACCGACTCACCGCAAAGCCTAACGATGCCACACGAGGAACTGTCAGAATTGAGCGCAATGGTGATGAAGTGGTGGTGAAGGCTATTGCTGAAGGCAACGCAAGATTTGTAGCGTGGCGCGAAGGTAACCAACAACTGTCAACTTCCGTCAAATACACGTTCACACTTGACCACAACACCGACCTTACTGCTGTGTTCACCCCTAACACCGACATCGTAACGCTCATCGAAGGTGTAGAAGTAAAAGTTCCTGCCAACAACATATTTTACGATCTCCAAGGTCGCCAAGTATTAGTACCACGCAAGGGTATTTATATATTAAATGGCAAGAAGGTGATTGTGAAGTAAGGTTATTAGGTTTTAAGGTTTTAAGGTTTTGAGGTTTTGAGGTTTTAAGAGCCGTGCGGATTGGCACAGTCCTTAAAGACCTTAGAAGTCTCATAACCTTAACCCTTAAAACCTCATAACCTTAACCCTCATAACCTTAACCCTCATAACCTCAAAACCTCACCCCTCATAACCTCAATTATGACCAACAAACTTGTTCTTTTTGGCGCTGCCTCACTTACAGGTCTTGCTGCCGTTCAGGCTCAGGAAAAGCCCAATATTATCTATATTATGTGTGACGACATGGGTTACGGCGACCTCGGTTGTTATGGTCAGCAATATATTGCTACGCCCAATCTCGACCGTATGGCGGCACAGGGTATGCGCTTTACGCAAGCCTATGCGGGAAGTCCCGTTTCGGCTCCCTCACGCGCCAGCTTCATGACGGGACAACACACGGGCCATACGCACGTTCGTGGCAACAAAGAGTATTGGCCCAGCGGCGGACGCATTCAGTATGGCAACCACTCGGACTATGCCCGCGTAGGTCAGGAGCCCTACGACCCCAACCACAAGATTATCCCCGAAATCATGAAGGAACATGGTTACACCACGGGGATGTTCGGCAAATGGGCGGGTGGTTACGAAGGTTCTGCCTCAACTCCCGACAAGCGTGGTATTGACCAGTTCTACGGCTACATCTGTCAGTTCCAGGCCCACCTCTATTACCCCAATTTCATGAACCGTTACGACCCCTCGCGTGGGGATGAAGGCGTGGTGCGTGTGTTGCTTGAAGAAAACATCCCCCACCCCATGTACGGCAACGGTTATGAAAACCGCCCGCAATACACTGCCGACCTCATCCACAAGGAAGCCCTTGCATGGTTAGATAAGCAGACCAATGAAAAACCCTTCCTCGGCATCTTTACGTACACCCTTCCTCATGCCGAACTCATTCAGCCCGAGGACTCTATCCTCCTCGCCTACAAGGGTCACTTCTGCAAGGAAAAGACATACGGCGGCGATGCTGGTTCATGGTACAACCCCACCGACATTGCCCATGCGCAGTTCGCAGGTATGATTACGCGCCTCGACAAGCAGGTAGGCGAAATCCTCGATAAGTTGGAAGAAAAGGGCATGACCGAAAACACCATCGTCATCTTCACTTCCGACAACGGTCCTCACGAAGAAGGCGGTGCTGACCCCACATTCTTCAACCGCGATGGTTTACTCCGCGGCACAAAGCGCTCTACACATGAAGGCGGTATCCGTGTGCCCTTCATCGTACGCTGGCCCGGAACGGTAGAAGCAGGTCGCGTGTCCGACCATCAGTTGGCGTTCTACGACATTCTCCCCACCTTCTGCGACATTGCCGGCATCGGTGGCTACCCCGAAGCATTCGTAAACAAGAATTTGGAAGGTGACTGCTTCGACGGACTTTCCTTCTACAACGAACTCACGGGCAAACCCCAGGAAGCCCACGACTTCCTCTACTGGGAATTCCACGAAACAAACATGATGGCACTCCGCATGGGTAATTGGAAGATGGTGGTGAAGAACGGCAACTGCATGCTCTACGACCTCGCCAACGACCTCCACGAAGACACTGACGTGGCAGCAAAGTACCCCGAAGTGGTGAAGGAAATGAAGGGAATCATCCTCTCACAGCACACCAACAGCAACCTCTTTAAGGTGACTTTACCCACGCTGTAAAATCAAACTATTTTTCTGAATAGAGTAAAAATGGAGACGTCCCAAGGTGGGAACGTCTCCGTTTTTGATTTTTAGCAAGTTAAATTTGGTTAAGTTTGCAAATAAATTCGTAGTTTTGTAGGTGGTTAAATAGCGAAATTCAATAAATAACATAACACTAATGCTATGATTAAATCTTCAAATCTCATGGTCAAGCAGTGGTTCATGCTTGTCTTGACTTGTGTCTTTGCCCTTTCTGCGAGTGCACAGACGATTGGTAGTATCTACCGAGTTGTGTCGTTCAACACAGGAAAGGCGATGACCAATGCGAGCAACCATGCTCCCGACGCACCTATCGTGATGGGTGACTTGGACGAAAACGACGAATCGCAGTTGTGGGCACTTATCAGTGATGGCGATACAGAAAGTTACGGACTCTACAATATGGGTTCGAAGTTGAGTATTGACATGGCTTTAGAGAGCAAGAACCCTGGTAAATTGTTGCATTGGAAGCCCAACCTCAACAACACTAACCAGATTTTCAAAATCCACTCTCCTGGTATTGCGGGTTCTGCCATCCAACTGCTGTGTGCAGAAAATCCCAACCTTGCCATCATGGAATATGAGAATGGCGAACTTTGGATGAAGAATGAACTCACCAACACGAGCACATATTTTGAGCTCAAGGAGGTTGTGAACGTTCAGGACAATATTTCTCCTCTGCCCTATTTCACCTATCAGATTACGAATGTAAACACGGGTAAGGTGCTTTCTAACGGTGGTAACAATGAGAATGATGCCAAGATTATTGTTGAACCTGCTGCGGAAAAGAACTACGGACAGATGTGGAAGCTGAGCATCCCCGTATACCAGTCAGGAGCTACCACTTGGTTCCAGTTGCTAAACGAAACGTGCGGTAAGTGTATTGACTGTGCTTTCGAGGCTGGCGTCGGTCCCTTGCAATGGAGTCAGAGCAAGGATGACAAGGAAGCCAACTGGAATCAGATGTTTGAAATCTTGGAAGTTGAGGGTCTTGAAGAAACCTACCAGCTCAAGGTGGGCAAGAACGTAGGTTCGAAATGGTCTCCCTCATTTGAATATTACTACTTTGCCGTAAATGCGGCGGAGGAGGTTTACTTAACCACCGACGCAACGAGTTCGGACACACATTTTACGTTCACTCGCGTGAGCAACGACAACTTGCCTCAAGGTCTTTACTGGCAGGATGAAAATGTGTTTGAACAAAACAAGGAAAAGGGACACGCTACTTATATTCCCTACCAGTCAACAGAAGCGATGCGTGCCGATGCGCGCTACGGCAAGGCATGGTTAGATCCCACGTTGAGTTCGCGCTGGATGACGCTTAACGGTACATGGGACCTCCTTTGGAATGTCTTGAGCGACGAGTTCAATATGCCTGGTGAGGAATTCTATGGCGATAATGTGGACACTTCAGGTTGGCAGCAGATGCCAGTACCTGGATGCTTGGAAATGTATGGTTTCGGCAAACCTCTTTACATTAACGTAGACTATCCCTTCACCGACAATCCTCCTTACGTAACCATGCGCAGGGGATTGGACAACAGCGTGGGTAGTTATCGCCGCAACTTCACCCTTCCCGAAGGTTGGGAAGAAGAACGCGTATTGCTCCACTTCGATGGTATCTACTCTGCGGCTTATGTTTGGGTAAACGGTCAGTATGTGGGTTACACCGAAGGCGGCAATATGGACGCTGAATTTGACGTGAGCAAATACGTTCGCACAGGTGAGAACAACGTTGCTGTGCGCGTCATCCGCTGGACCGACGGTTCGTACCTCGAAGGACAAGATATGTGGCACATGAGCGGTATTCACCGTGACGTTTACTTGATGGCTGTTCCAAAGGTGTTCGTAAGAGACCACTTTATCTCAAACGACCTTTCGGAAGACGCAACTTCGGGTTCACTTACCGTAAAGTTAGACCTTGACAACCGCGACGGACTCACTGCCAGCAAGCAGTATGAAGTGCGCCTCATTGATCCTGCTGGAAATGTTCTTCAAACACAGACAGGCAGCGCCGACTTTACAGCTGCTGAGACTTCAAAGAATCTTGCTATCCTCTTTGAAGGACTTGCAAACCTCCAACCCTGGACAAGCGACAATCCTGCGCTTTACACCGTTGAAATTATCCAAAAGGATGCAACGGGTAAGGAAGAAAGCGTGACGGCAACACCTTATGGTTTCTGCGTAGCCACAATTAAGAACAACCAGTTCTTGGTGAACGGCAAGCGTGTGCTGATGAAGGGTGTGAATACCCAAGACACACATCCGCTCATGGGTCGCACGATGGACATTGAAACCATGTGGACCGACCTCGTGATCATGAAGCAGAACAATGTGAACATGGTGCGCTCGAGCCACTATCCCCGTAGTCCGAAGATGAATGCCATGATGGACTATATCGGTATGTACCAGATGGACGAAGCAGACGTTGAGTTCCACAAGAACTGGTCGAACGGCGGACGCATACATATTGCGTCTTCTTGGCGCGCACCGATCGTAGATAGAATCACTCGCATGGTGCTCCGCGACAGAAATCACCCCTGTGTAGTATCATGGAGTTTGGGTAATGAAAGTGACGGCGGCGTAAACTTCAATCACGCGTACAATGCTGCCCGTGCGCTTGACCCACGTCCTATTCATTATGAAGGCGCTACTCGTGCAGGAACGTCTCCTACGGATATTTATAGCGTCATGTATCGAGACGTGCCTACTGTAGAGTGGGACGTTGACCGCAAAGGCCAACCCTATTTCATGTGTGAGTATGCTCACGCTATGGGTCACTCAGTGGGTAACCTCAAGGAGTATTGGGACGTGATGGAAAGCAGTAAGAATGGTATGGGTGGCTGTATCTGGGACTGGGTGGACCAAGCAATCGTTGCCTATCAGGATATTGCAAATGGCGAGTTGAAGGTAAATGGCTTCAACAAGTATCGTAATGGTAACGACTATCCTGAAGCTCCCCACCAGGGTAACTTCGTGAACAATGGTGTCATCACAGCCGACCGCCAACCTACGGGCAAGCTTGCGGAAGTGAAGCGCATTTACCAGTATGTCAAGTTTGGCAATTTCAATAAAACGGCAAAGGTGCTCCGCATCACCAACAAGTACGAAAGTCTTGACCTCGAAGGTATGACACTTACTTGGAAGGTGCTCCACGAAGGTTTTGAAGTGGAAAGCGGAAGTATGACGCTCCCCTCTATTCCTACTTCAACATTCAAGGATCTTTCAATTCCTTACACCACAAGCCTTGACAATGGCGAATATCTGTTGAACGTCTCTGTTTGTCTTTCTCAGGCAACATCGTGGGCGGAAGTTGGTCATGCGATTGCGAGCACACAGTACACGCTTCAAGAGCGTAACAAACTTGCAACTGCTGATGCCACAGCAGGAACCCCTCTTAAGGTGACCAAGAGTGGCACGACCTACTACATCGAAGGCGAAGACATGAGCATGAAGGTCAATACAACGAACGGTATTACCTACTGGAACATGGGCGGTTTGGACGTAATCGCAGCAAATAGCAGTGGCAAGTCAGCGCCTGCCTATAGCAATTACCGCTGGATTGAAAACGATGCTCCTTATGGCACAGACCCCTATTACAGCACGGAAAATGGCATCACTAATCGCAGCTTTAGCGTAAAGGAAAGTGGCGATGGCGCAACGGTGACTATCACAGAAACTGCATCGGGCAACTTGTGTAACTACAAGTTTGTGTACACCGTGAATCGTGATGGTACTGTAGACCTCGATGCGCAATACTCTCCACGCAACAACGCACTTCGCCGCATCGGTATGCAAATGCAGTTGAATCCCGAATTGGCAATGACGGAATACTATGCGCGTGGTCCGCTCGACAATACGATTGACCGTAAGCAGGGTGCCGACCTTGGCATTTACAGTCTCCCCGTTAAGGACTACCACGTGGATTATGTGCGTCCGCAAACAAGTGGCGACCGTCAGGATGTGCGTTGGGTTACGTTCTATGGTGCTAATGGTGACGGTATTAAGGTAGAAACTGAAGGTCAAGTAAATATGACCATCGACAACTACACAGATGCTTATATGCACAACTACCTCCACCAATGGCAAATGGATGCTTCCGATGACATTTTCGTAAACTTCGACGTAGCACAGCTCGGTGTGGGCAACGGTTCTTGCGGCGCGGGTGTTTTGAGCAAGTACGTGCTTCCTGCAAGTGGTACTTACACCTACAAGCTCCGCTTCTCATACCTTGAGGAAGCTACAACGGGCATTGAACAACTCCCCAGCATTCCCTCAAACATTGAGAATACTGACACTCGCGTGTATAACATTCACGGTCAGGTAGTAAATACCAACAACGCACTTCCCAAGGGTATTTATATTACCAACGGAAAGAAGTTTATCGTGAAGTAAACGCACCGTATTAGCAATCATCATTCTCACCGCCATGGTGAGAATGATGATGCGCTACTGTTTAGAATACGTACAATGAATCTATTCATTTCTAACTCACAATAATTCTATGAAAAAAATTGCGATGATGCTGTCGTGCTTGTTCTGTGGATGCATGAGCCTTTTGGCACAGGGTTTTCCCACAATCAGCGACGACGAAACCACTAAGTGGTACCTCATTCAGTTTATGAATGGTGGCAATGCCTTTACGGCGGCTACAAGTGGTGCAGAAATTACCACCTCTGCCCCTGTTGCGAACGACGCTCAGCAGTGGAAGATTACGGGTAGCGAAACTGACGGTTACCAGTTTACGAACAAGAAGGGATACACCCTCTATGTAGGTTCAGCAAGCCTCAACCAAAAGGTGCACGCTGCGACTTCTACTGCGGGAAAAGTGTCTAAGTTTACCATTACTGAAACTCCCTACAGCGCTTATAGCGGTGCGTTTGAAATTCATCCCAAGGGCAACTCTGGCGTATCGTTTAACCTTTGGGGAGGTCCCGCAGAAAATCGCGGTGTTGGTCTTTGGAATAGTTCAAACGACCAGAACAACCCCGTGAAATTCGTGGAAGTAAAGGCGTTTGAAGAACTCGGCAAGATTTCTATCATCCCCTACCCCGCATCATTGACCATCACGAACGAAGAAGCACGTTTCAACGTCAACACCCTCACAGCCATCGCATACACTGGCGAACAGATGAAGGAACATGCCGAAGCGTTTGCCACACAACTCAAGAAGGCATCAGGCATTGAGTTGGCAGTGAAGCAAGCTGGCGAAACTGCTGGTCAGGGTGAGATTTGGTTTGGCACAGATGCCACACAACCCAAGGAAGGCTACACCCTCAACATCACAGATGCCGGTGTGGAAATCAAGGCTTCTGAATTCTCAGGTTGGTTCTACGGTCTGCAGACATTGAAGCAGTTGATGCCCCGCGAATTCTTCCTTTCTGAAGTAAAGAGTGGAGCAGATTGGACACTCCCCTACATAGCCATCACCGACAAACCCCACCTCGGCCACCGCGGTTATATGCTCGACATCGCCCGCCACTTCTTTAACAAGGAAGAAGTGATGAAGGTGCTCGACATCATGGCGCTCTATAAGATGAATCGCTTCCACTGGCACTTGACTGACGACCAGGGATGGCGCATCGAAATTCCCGAATACCCCAAGCTCACAGAAGTGGGTGCCATCCGCTCAGGTTCGTTCAGCAATCCCGGTGACGGCCAGCAGTTCTTCGACGACACAGAATACGGTCGCGGCATGTGGTACACAAAGGAAGACTTGAAGGAAGTTGTGGCGTATGCTCTTGCGCGTAACATTGAAATCATGCCCGAAGTTGACCTTCCCGGTCACATGGTTGCGGCTGTTACGGCGTATCCCGAGTTTAGTTGTGACCCCTCAAAGAAGTATGAAGTGCGCATTCCCGGAGGTATTTCTCACGACGTCTTGAACATTGGTGACGACCGCGTGATTGACTTCCTCAAGTGCATCATGGACAACCTCGCAGAAGTATTCCCCCACCAATACATTCACTTCGGTGGTGACGAATGTCCCACAGAGCAGTGGGCTGAAAACGAACTCTGCTTGAAGCGTGTGGAAGAACTCGGCCTTGATGGCGTTCACCAGTTGCAGAGTTGGTTGGTAGAAGAACTCGGTACGTATGTGAAGGAAAAGTATAACCGCGACATCGTCGTGTGGGACGAACTCCTTAAAAACTGGAACGACGACAACAAGATCAAGCCCGTAATCATGGCTTGGAATGGCATTGGCTTCAGCGGACAAGCAGCTGACCGTGGCATGAAATCCATTATCGTGCCTTACCAAGTGCTCTACCTCGACTTCCTCCAGGCTTACACTTCCGACCGTTTCGTTGACGAACTCTACAATGGCGGTTGGGGCGACGGCGATAACTTCGTGAATACCGTTGATGAGATTTATAACTTCAATCCCCTCAGCAACCTTTCAGGACGTGAAGATTTCGCGCTCGGTGTTCAGGGTAACATGTGGACAGAAACCACTAACGACATTGACGAAGTAGAATACCAACTTCTTCCCCGTATGTTCGCCCTTGCAGAAATCGGTTGGTTGCCCACAGCTAAGAAAGACTGGGTAGGCTTCTACCGTCGCATGCAAACACATGACGAAATCCTCGACGCACTTGACTATAAGTACGGCAAGCATTTCATAGAACCCACAGAATATAGCGCAGAAGAACAACTCGTGCGCGAAGCGGCTGATGTATTAAAGAACAGCGTGCGCGGTGCCGTAGGTTATCCCGCTGCCGACCTCTTTGATGCGCTTCAAGATGCCTATAACGTAGCAACAAGTGACGCTCTCGATGCAGCACCTGAGAAACTCGAAGCACTCCAAGCAGCTCTTGACGCATACAAAACCGCTCCCGTAGTAATGCCCCAGCCTGGCAAGACCTACCAAGTCGTTTCGGCGTCAACATACTACAAGCGCCAGTACATTGGTTCTACTATGTATGAAAAGGACGGCAAGGTGCGCTTCCACTATACGCCTCAGACAGAACCCGAAGAACTCTGGCAGTTCACAGCTACTGAAGGCGGTTACACTATGACGAACCTTTACAGCGGTAACAAACTCACCATGGGCAACTACAATACTGCTATCACGGTTGCTGAAGGCGAAGGCACTGCCGTTCGTATTGATAAGGCTACGATTGCTACTCAGGATTTCAAGTACATCCCTGGCGTCGTTACCATTTCTTCAGTTGACGGCTACAATGCCGCAATGACAGGCAAGGTTAAGCGCCTCAGCGCTGAATGTTCAGGTGAAGTTTACGCTAAGGATGAAGCTGCGCTCTGCTATAACGGAACATGGACGATTGTTGAGGTAGTTGATTTCACGGCTCAGTTAGAAGGTCTCGTAAAGAAGTGCGAAATTCTCACCATCAAGGCGAAGCCCGGTGAAATGAACCAGTACACCGAAGAGGCCCTTGACTTCCTCCAGACACAGCTCATTACTCCCGCGAAGACAACTCTCGAAGCGGGCGCCGTAAGCGAAGCACAGTACTTGGCATTCCTCGCTATCTACCAGAAATTCCAAGCAATGGAGCGCACAAGCATTGCCCAAAGCCTTAAGGAAGACACTTACTACTACCTCCGCAACGTATGGTTCGGCAAGTATGCCGCTGCCAATGTTTCATCTAACTTGGTAGTTCCCGCAGATAAGTCTGAAGCAGACCGCTTCCTCTGGCGCATTGAAAAGAAGAACAATGGCAAGATTGTTATCTACAACAAGGCAACTGAAACTGCGGCTTACCCCACTGCTCATAGCGGAGAAACAGCTGTAAAGGTGGGTCAGGAATACCTCTGGACGCTTGAAGAACGCACACTTGACGGTAAGACAGGTATCTGTATCATCAACGACAGCGGCACTTCCAGCTGGTACACCAACCCCAACTCTTGGCAGTACATCTTGCTCAAGGACTTCTGGGGCGCCTGCACTTGGGAATTCCAAGAAAGCGGCATCGAAGTTCCTACGGGCATTATCGGTGCGCAGCTTGACGAAAAGGGCGCAGCAACCTACGACCTCAGCGGTCGCCGCGCCGACGATGCATCACAACCTGGTATCTACATTATCAATGGTACTAAGGTGGTGGTAAAATAACCGAAACAAAGAGTGATGGACTTTCGTCTGTCACTCTTTTTTGTAGACGTGGCACGCACGACCTCGCTTCCCCAAAAAGGTAAATTCTCGCACCTCATGGTATTACGCATGATTCTTCTCCGTTATTTATAAAAACATAAATTGCCACCCCGACTTTCGTATTCTCGCCCTATCTTGAGGGAATATGTGGTAAATACCAAAAAATAAGGGGTAGAATTACTCCCTCACAATAAATTAACTTAATTTTGCAGTTGAATTTATTCACCTCTTAATCTTATAGAATCACCATGGAATGGTTAGTGAACATTCTTACGACCTTGACACCGGGCACTTACATCGCCCACTTGGTCATTGCCTACGCGCTTGCAATCTCTTTGGGCGTAAAGTTGGGTAAAATTAAGTTTGGCGGTATCGCCTTGGGCGTTACCTTTGTGCTCTTCGTGGGTATCCTCGTAGGTCACATCAGCAGTACTTACTTCGGTATCGACTACAAGACTGCAGCTGGTGGTGCAACAATGGCAGGAACTCCCCAGATCATCAAGTTTGTGATGGAGTTGGGCTTGATCCTCTTCGTTTACTGTATCGGTTTGCAGGTTGGTCCCAGTTTCTTTGCGACGTTTAAGTCAGGCGGTTTGAAGATGAACATGCTCGCTGTGGGTATCGTGTCACTCAACATTGCTATGGTCTTCGTGCTCTACTACTTGTTCTTCAACAACGGCAGCAAGGCAGACTTCCCCATGTTGGTAGGTGTGCTCTTCGGTGCTGTAACAAATACTCCTGGTCTTGGTGCGGCAACCACTACGGTCAATAGCTTCTTTGAAGCAGGCACAGCGCCCGACATTGCCAGTGGTTATGCTTGTGCGTATCCCCTCGGTGTCGTAGGTATCATCCTTGCAACCATCGCTATCCGCTACATCTGCAAGATTGACCTTGACAAGGAACGCGACCAGCTCCGTAAGGAAGTAGAAAGCAATCCTCACGCTACTCCCAAGCACCTTGTACTCAAGGTGACAAACTATGCGGTAATCAACAAGACGCTTGAAGAACTCCGCAACTTCCTCAACCGCGAATTTATCATCTCACGCATCATTAAGAATGGAGATTTGATTATTCCCAACCGCGAAACAAAGTTGGAAATTGGTGATGAAGTGCACCTCGTTTGTACTGAATGGGAAGCACAGGCTATGACAGAACTTATTGGTGAGCCTGTTGAAGGAAAGACTTGGGAAACTGATACGGAAAAGAAGAACTACGTGTCACGCCGCCTCATTGTAACGAAGGAAACAATGAACGGTAAGACATTCGGTCAGCTCCACTTCTCTTCTGTCTACGGTGTAAACGTAACACGCGTAACGCGTAACGGCATGGATCTCTTCGCCAACCGCAACTTGCGCCTTCAGGTGGGTGACCGCCTCTTGGTAACAGGTTTGGAAGAAAACGTAGACCGCCTCGCTCGTAAGGTAGGTGCCAATGTGAAGCACCTCGACCATCCTAACGTGGGTGCCATCTTCTTCGGTATCATGGCAGGTATCATCCTCGGTCAGATGCCTATTCCCCTCCCCGGAATTGACGTTCCCGTGAAGTTGGGTTACGCTGGTGGTCCGCTCATCGTAGCAATCCTCGTAGGTGCCTTCGGTTACCGTTATAAGATTGCGTCTTACATGACAACTTCTGCCAACCTCATGCTCCGCGAAGTAGGTCTGATCCTCTTCTTGGCAAGCGTAGGTCTTCAGGCTGGTGCAACCTTCTGGCAAACGATCGTGGCTGGTGGTTACAACTACGTGTGGGCTGGTTTCTTAATCACTACAGTGCCCATCTTGATCATCGGTCTTATCGGTCGCCTCAAGTTGAAGCTCAACTACTTCACATTGATGGGTCTTATTGCCGGTTCTAACACCGACCCCCCAGCACTCGCATTTGCCAACCAAACTGCTGTAGGTAGCGATGCTCCTGCTGTGGGTTACTCTACTGTTTATCCCCTCACCATGTTCTTGCGTATCCTTACGGCACAGCTCGTGATACTCTTCTTCATGGGATAAAGGAACCAACGTATAAATGATTGCTGTTCGGAAACGGCTCCCAGTAATGAGAGAGAAACTTCCGGATGGCAATCTTTTTTTATACCCTATCTCAAAGGCGCACCATTATTTTTCATCATGAGAATCTTTATACTCAACAAAAAAAAAACTAAATTTGTAGTCTCGATAATACTTATAGTCCCTATAGTTCTTATAGTTTCTATATAACCTAAATTCCTCACTCCCTATGAAACAATACCTCGACCTTCTCCGCCGCATCAAGGAAGAAGGTGTTATCAAGACCGATAGAACGGGCACGGGCACGAAGTCTGTGTTTGGTCACCAAATGCGCTTCAACCTTGCCGATGGTTTCCCCTTGGTGACCACAAAGAAGTGCCACTTGAAGTCCATTATCCACGAACTCCTTTGGTTCTTGAAGGGCGATACCAACGTAAAGTACTTGCAGGAGAATGGTGTGCGCATCTGGAACGAATGGGCGGATGAGAATGGTGACCTTGGTCATGTTTATGGTTATCAGTGGCGCTCATGGCCCGACTATAAGGGCGGACACATCGACCAGATTTCTCAGGTGATTGAACAAATCAAGAACAATCCCGACTCGCGCCGCCTCCTTGTTTCTGCATGGAACGTGGCGGAGGTGGATGAAATGGCACTTCCCCCTTGCCACCTGCTCTTCCAGTTCTACGTGGCAGACGGACGCCTTTCGCTACAACTCTATCAGCGTTCGGCAGACTGCTTCCTCGGAGTGCCTTTCAACATTGCCTCTTACTCGCTCCTCTTGCTTATGGTGGCACAAGTTTGTGGCTTAGAGCCCGGTGAATTTGTCCATACAACGGGCGACACACACCTTTACCTCAACCACATGGAGCAGACCGATTTGCAACTCACACGCGAACCCCGTCCGCTTCCCCAGATGCGCCTCAACCCTGAAGTGAAGAATATCTTCGACTTCAAGTATGAGGATTTTGAACTCCTCAACTACGACCCACATCCACATATTAAGGGAGTTGTAGCAGTATAAAAGGAAAGGAGAAAGGAGAAAATCCTTGCGGGTTGATTTGCTCCTTGTTCCAATTCCCCTTTCGCTGTCCTCTTTACCCTATACTATAATCTCACTCCGCACGACCTTTCTCCTTTCTCCTTTCTCCTTTCTCCTTTCCCCTATGCTTCCCGAAGCCTTTCTCCAACAAATGAGTGCGTTGCTCGGCGCTGAAGAAGCCCAACGCTTTTGTAAGGTTCTGACAGAATCAGAACCATCTACGAGTATGCGCCTCAACAGTCGGAAAGTGGGGGCAGAACAGTTGGAACAGCTTTGCGAGAATTTCGATTGCGACGTCCCTTGGTGCACTACGGGAAAATACCTCAAGGAGCGCCCTATGTTTACGCTTGACCCCGTGCTCCATGCTGGGGGATATTACGTGCAGGAGGCAGCTTCAATGTTTATTGAGCAAGCCTATCGCAAAATCAGTGCCGATATTATCCCCGAACGTCTGTTAGACCTTTGCGCAGCTCCTGGGGGAAAGAGCACTCTATGGAGAAGTTTACTCCCCGATGGGGCGTTGCTCGTTGCCAACGAACCCATGCGCCAACGCGCCGAAGTCTTGGCAGAGAACCTAACCAAATGGGGACATCCCGACGTGATGGTCACCAACGCTTATCCCCATGAGTTCAGCGAATGCTGTGGCATATTCGACGTCATCGCTACCGACGTGCCTTGCTCTGGCGAAGGCATGTTCCGCAAGGACGAAGGCGCCGTTACAGAGTGGTCACCCGCCAACGTCGTCACTTGTGCCGACCGCCAGTGGAGTATCCTTTGCGACATTTGGCCCTGCTTGCGCACGGGTGGATACCTTGTTTACAGCACTTGCACCTACAACCGCCTTGAAAACGAAGAGATGGTGGCGCGCATCTGTAAGGAACTCGGGGCTGAGATTGTGCCGATTGACGTTGAATCCGATTGGAACGTGCATACCTTAGACGCGCCCGAAAAATTGTCGGAGGCGTCGGTACTTAATAATGGTATGTACCACTTCTTCCCCCACTTGACGCGTGGCGAAGGCCTCTTCCTCTGCCTTATGCGTAAGACGGCGGAAACTCCCGAACCTCGAGCGAAGAAAGAGAAGAAGGCAAAGGGCGCAAAACCTCAAGTGCCCGCAGGAGCAAGTACGGTAGCAAAATGGCTCGCGGATGCAGGAGCGTATAAAATCCTTTCTACGGGCGAAGCCGAACTCTCTGCCATCCGTCAATCTCATGCCGACGTAGCGCAGCGCCTTATGACCACGGTCAAGTGCCTCAAAGTGGGTGTGACCTTGGCAGAAGAAAAAGGCAAGAAGTTTGCCCCTGCTCACGACCTCGCGCTTGCACTCAACCGCAATACTGATGCGTTCCCCACTTGCGAACTTGACCTCGACACCGCCCTTTCCTATTTGCGCCGCGAGGCAATTACCATTGACGCTCCCAAAGGTTATGTCATTGTAACCTATAAACATCAGCCCTTGGGTTTTGTCAATAACCTCGGCAACCGAGCGAATAACATGTATCCCCAACAGTGGCGCATCAGAATGAAGTAATTATTGAGGTTATTAGGTATTAGGTCGCTACGCTTTTAGATTTTCAGGACCTTGCGGAGCGGATGCCCACCTCATAACCTCAAAACCTCTCACCTCAAAACCTCAGAAATGAAATACCTCGAATTTACCTTCACCCTCACTCCCCAAAGCGAAGCCGCAGAAGACGTGCTCAGCGCCTTGCTTGCCGAAATCGGTTTTGAAAGTTTCGTACGCACCGCCTCGCTCGACCTCCCCCGCGTGGGCAGTGTGGATAATTTCCCCGAAGCTCCCATCTTTGCAGAAGAAGCCGAGACGGGACTGTTCCAAGCATACATCCAAACGCAACTTTATGACGAAGATGCGCTCGCTTCGCTCATTGAATACTTCCCCCTTCCCGATGTGCAGATTACCTATCAGATGGTGGAGGCAGAGGATAAGGACTGGAACGAAGAGTGGGAGAAGAATTACTTCCAACCTATCGTTATCGCTGACCGTTGCGTGATTTCAAGCACTTTCCATAAGGATGTGCCCACGGCAGAATACGCTATAAAAATCAACCCTCAGATGTCGTTCGGAACAGGTCACCACGCCACTACTTCACAAATGGTGGGGCGCATCCTTGACGACGACATGGAGGGCAAAGAAGTGCTTGACATGGGTTGTGGCACGAGCATTCTCGCTATTCTTGCCCGTATGCGTGGCGCCAAGCATTGTGTAGCGATTGACATCGACGAGTGGTGCGTGAAAAACTCCCTTGAAAACATGGCGCTCAATGATGTTGACGGCATTGACGTGCTTTTAGGCGACGCAAATACCCTTGTGGAATGCGGTCCCTTCGACCTTGTGATTGCCAACATCAACCGCAACATTCTTCTTGCGGACATGCACCACTATGTTGCCCGCATGAACGACGGCGCGTCTATCTTCATGAGCGGTTTCTACGATGAAGACGTGCCCAAACTTGTTGCCCATGCCGAAACGCTTGGCTTAACACTCGTTGACGTACGCAGTCAGGATGGTTGGGCTTGCTTAAAGATGCAGAAGTAACCGCATTATTTTTCTATAGGAACTATAGTCACTATAGATACTATAGCCACTATCCCCAAAAAACTACTATATTATGTCTCCCCTCAAAGCCTGGTTTCTTGCTGCGCGTCCGAAGACACTATCTGCGGCATTGATTCCCGTAGCTGTGGCTACGGCGTTAGCGTATGCCAATGGTGTGGCACAATGGACGCCCGCACTGCTCTGCGCCCTCTTTGCGATGCTCATGCAAGTGGCTTCCAATTTTATCAACGACCTTTACGATTATAAGAAAGGGACGGACGCCGAAGACCGCCTCGGTCCGAAGCGCGCCTGTGCCCAAGGGTGGATTTCGCCGAAGGCTATGCGCAACGGCATTATCCTTACGCTCGTAGCGGCATGCTCGGTGGGCGCCTGCCTGTTGCTCTACGGAGGTTGGTGGCTCGTGGCACTCGGCGCAAGTTGCGTCATTTTCGCCTTTCTCTATACCACGCTGATGAGTTACCACGGATTAGGCGACCTCTTGGTATGGATATTCTTCGGCTTCGTTCCAGTAATTGGCACGTACTACGTACAAGCGGGCACACTTCACCCCGACGTGTGGTGGCTCTCGGCGGCGTGCGGACTTTGTGTTGATACCTTATTGGTGCTGAACAACTACCGCGACCGCGAAACCGACCGCCGCTCGGGGAAGCGCACGATTGTCGTGCTCTTTGGGGAGCGCTTCGGAAGTCTTGCCTACCTGCTCCAGGGCATTGCCGCTTACGTGTGTGTAGCAAGTCTTTCTACAAACGGTAATTATTGGTTGGCAATTCTTCCCGCCTTTTACCTCTTGCCCCACTACCTTACGTGGCGCAAGATGGTGCAAATCAATAAAGGTCCCGTACTCAACCGCATCCTCGGATTCACCTCACGCAATATGCTTACCTTTGCCATCCTCGTCGTGTTGGCTTACGTGAGCAGCACCTTAGACCTTACAGCGACGCTATTTTAACTGCAAAAAAGGGCAACTGAAATAGAGCTTATAAACTCCGAGTTAAATCAAAATAACTCCATATTATTTTGATTTAACTCCATAATAGATTTTACAAAGTCCCATTTCACTTTTCGGAACACAGATTCTTGAAGAAGTGTCGGGCAAATTATTCGCTCAATCCACTGAAATTCCGTATTTTTGTGGTCGGAACATTCAAATTTTTCTTGATTTATAACTTATAAAACAAATACAGCTATGCTTTCAGACATTGAAATTGCTCACAGCACCCCTTTGAAACCCATTGAAGAAGTAGCCGCAGGCATTGGCATTGATACAAACGACCTTGAGCACTATGGTAAATATATTGCAAAGGTTCCCCTTTCGCTCATCTCTGAAGAGAAGCAGAAGAAGAGCCACTTGATTCTCGTTACAGCCATTACTGCTACAAAGGCAGGCATTGGTAAGACTACTGTTTCTATTGGGCTTGCGCTCGGTTTGAACAAGATTGGCAAGCGTGCCGTAGTTGCGCTTCGCGAACCCTCACTCGGTCCCTGCTTCGGTATGAAGGGTGGTGCCGCTGGCGGTGGTTATGCTCAGGTGCTCCCCATGGAGAAAATCAATCTCCACTTCACGGGCGACTTCCACGCAATCACTTCTGCGCACAACATGATTTCTGCGCTCCTCGACAACTACCTTTTCCAGCATCGTGCGGAAGGTTTCGGTTTGAAGGAAGTGCTTTGGCGCCGTGTGCTTGACGTGAACGACCGTGGCTTGCGCCAGATCGTTTCAGGTGTAGGTCCTGCTGCGAATGGTGGCGTTCAGCAGGCAGGTTTCGACATTACGCCCGCTTCTGAGTTGATGGCAATTCTCTGTTTGGCAACAAGCGAAGACGACCTCCGTCGTCGCATCGAAAATATCCTTCTCGGTTACACCTATGAAGGCAAGCCTTTCACCGTAAAGGATCTTGGTGTTGCGGGTGCGATTATGGTGCTCCTCAAGGATGCTATCCAGCCCAACTTGGTGCAGACTACGGAAAACACTCCCGCCTTCGTTCACGGCGGTCCCTTTGCGAACATCGCTCACGGTTGTAACTCTATCTTCGCAACCCGTATGGCGCTCTCGCATTCGGATTACACCATTACGGAAGCCGGTTTCGGTGCTGATCTCGGCGCAGAAAAATTCTACGACATCCTTTGCCGTAAGAGCGGTCTCCAACCCGACCTCACCGTTATCGTGGCTACGGCTCAGGGCTTGAAGATGCACGGTGGCGTTGCGCTTGACCAGATTAAGGAACCCAACCTTGAAGGTATCCGCACCGGTCTTGCCAACCTTGATAAGCACGTGCGCAACCTCCGTAAGTTTGGTCAGACTGTCCTCGTGGTCTTCAACCGTTTCGCTACAGATACTGATGAAGAAATGGCGTTACTCAAGCAGCACTGTGAGGAAACCCTTCAGGCGCCCTTTGTAATCAACAATGCTTTTGCCGAAGGTGGTAGTGGCGCAGTAGAAATGGCAAACCTCGTAGTGGATACTATTGAGAAGAATCCCTCAAAGCCCCTCCAGCTCATTTATAGCGATGAGGACGACATCAAGACAAAGATTGAAAAGGTGTGTCGTGAAATCTACGGTGCGGCTTCTGTAAGCTTCGCAACGCCTGCGTTGAACCGCATTAAGTTGGCTGAACAACACGGCATGGCTTCCTTCCCCGTATGTATCGCAAAGACGCAGTTCTCATTCTCTGCCGACCAAACGAAGTACGGCGCAGCCGACGGCTTTGCCATTCAGATTCGCGACGTAGTCTTAAACGCTGGTGCCGAAATGATTGTGGCGCTCGCAGGCGACATTATCCGTATGCCGGGTCTGCCCAAGTCTCCTCAGGCAAACCGTATTGATTACGTGAATGGCGAAATTATTGGGTTGAGCTAAAGATAAGGTTAAAGATGAAGGGTTAAAGGTGAAAGATATGCACCATATCCATCTTGACACAGTAGATTCTACAATGCAATACCTCGCACGTCCGGAACTTTCGGCGTGCGAGGATTCTTTTATTGTGGTAACTGCGGACTTCCAAACGGCAGGGCGTGGTCAGAAAGGTACATCCTGGGAGAGCGAAGCGGGGAAGAATTTGCTATTGGGTTTACTCTTGCGCCCCACATTCCTACACCCCTCCGAGCAATTTTACCTTTCCGAAATCTGCGCTTTAGCCTTGGTGGAAACCCTCAATACTTATGCCGACGGGTTCACGATTAAGTGGCCCAACGATATTTATTATGCCGACCGTAAGGTGAGCGGTATGCTCTTGGAACACACCTTACTGGGCGCTTCCCTTTCACAGTCCATCATAGGTATCGGTTTGAACGTCAACCAACAGACCTTCCTCAGCGATGCTCCCAATCCCGTGTCGCTCTACCAGATTTTAGAAGAAGAAGTGTGCAGAGAAACGGTACTCAAATCCTTCCTACAACGCTTCCAAACCTACTATCAGCACTTGGAACGGCAGGATTTCTCCGCCATCCACAAATCCTACCTTCACCACCTCTACCGCCGTAATGAATGGGCGAAATTCCGCGATGAAACCGGCATTTTCGAGGGGCGCATTGTGGATGTCGAACCCACAGGTCGGCTTATTGTGGGAACTACTGAGGGAGCGCTCCGCAAATTTGCCTTTAAGGAAGTTGCGTACGTTATTTAACAACAGGCAGATTTCCACCTTATGAATAAATCCATCCTTAAAATAGCACTCCCCAGCATCTTGACAAACATCACTGTGCCTCTGTTGGGATTAGTGGACACAGCAATCGTAGGTCACTTGGGAAGTGCCGCTTACATCGGCGCCATTGCCCTCGGCACGACGCTGATGAGCATGGCGTATTGGGGATTTGGGTTCTTAAGAATGTCTACGGGAGGACTTACCGCCCAAGCGGTAGGTGAAGGCAACCGCGAACGCTGCTTCACCCTGCTGATTCGCTCACTCACATGGGCACTGCTGATTGCCGCCCTCCTTATACTACTGCAAACTCCGCTCTTAAGGGCGGTGCTCTACTTTGCTGAAGGCACCGATGAGGTTCGACAACTTGCCACCACCTATTTCCGCATTCTGATATGGGGAGCACCCGCCGTGTTGTGCCTCAGTGGCATGAATGGGTGGTTTATTGGCATGCAGAATGCCACCATTCCCCTCATCATAGCCGTGGTGCAAAACCTCATCAACATTGCCGTAAGTTGCTTCTTGGTATTTGGACTAAATTGGACCATTGAAGGCGTTGCTACGGGCACCCTTGTCGCACAATACGCTGGATTGGCACTTGCCGCCTGCCTTGTATGGCGCTTTCGTCCCTTGCCTTCTTACACAACCCTCCGCACTGCCATAGGAAGAAGTAGTTTGCTCGACACTACCTTCCTGCGCATGAACCGCGACATCTTCCTGCGCACCCTCTGTCTGCTTGCCGTCACGAGTTTCTTCACCTTTGCAGGAACCCGTCAGGGGGACCTCATCCTTGCCGCCAATGCCCTGCTGATGCAGTTCTTCCTGCTCTTCAGTTACTTCATGGACGGCTTTGCTTATGCCGGAGAAGCCCTTTGCGGAAAGGCTTGGGGCGGTGCAAAGTGGGATGCATTCCAACGCACCACACGCTACCTTTTTATTTGGGGCGGCACTCTTTCAGTCGCTGGCACATTATTCTATTATTTCGCCGGCACACAACTGCTCACAGCACTTACCGACCACCCTACCGTCGTTGAATGTGCCCAAGCATACCTCCCCTACGTCAGCCTCATCCCCCTGATCAGTTTCCCTGCCTTTCTTTACGACGGTATCTTCATCGGCATCACCTTCACCTCGGGAATGCTACGCGCATTAGCAGTTGCAACGCTCGTTTTCTTTGCACTCCACCTACTCCTCTTCCCCTCTATGGGCAACACTGCCCTGTGGCTGGCATTTCTTGCCTACCTCGGCACGCGTGGCATGGTTCAATGGTGGATGTTAAGGGGAAAAGTTACACAACTATAGCGTTCTTGAGTCACTCATTACTAAATAGATACACAGACAATAGATAAAAAGCGTCACATGAGAGAGTTCATGTGACGCTTACGTTTAATAGAATCGTCGGAAAGAGGCGACTCGAACGCCCGACCCCTACGTCCCGAACGTAGTGCGCTACCAACTGCGCTACTTTCCGATTGCAGGTGCAAAATTAGTAAGAAGTTTTGGAATGGGTGGGAGATTTGGGGGGATTTTACGAAAAATGAAGGTAAATCTTTGATTTTTTGAAAAAATACATGGTTTGATATTTGCCAAAATGAAAAAAGGTTGTACTTTTGCACCCGAAACGAGAGGGCATCTCGTTTGCAAACGAAAGTTTGGGGTATGGTGTAATTGGCAACACTACAGATTCTGGTCCTGTCTTTCCTGGTTCGAGTCCGGGTACCCCAACAATTCGATTTGCTTCGGTAGCGAGTCGAATTTTAGCGTTTGGGGTATGGTGTAATTGGCAACACTACAGATTCTGGTCCTGTCTTTCCTGGTTCGAGTCCGGGTACCCCAACA
>JAEIGA010003430.1_pt1 | contig 24851 bp, 45 predicted proteins | sample 9270691 | NCBI WGS metagenome assembly JAEIGA01 (sample SAMN17057246, study PRJNA624740) | gut metagenome | biome: biome; isolation source: fecal sample | host: Bos grunniens | place: China: Xizang | collected 2019
CTTATTGTACTTGCACACAGAAGCTCTGAACCATTCGAGAGCCGCATAAGTATCACCCTTAAAGATATGAATGAAACCTTTTGCAAAACCGAGTGCTTCCTTTTCAGTTTTCGGAACTGCTCTTGCAGTAGGTGCTTCGCCATACAACTTGGCATACTCAGCATCAGAGTACCAACGAACCTGGCGGGTACCACCCTTGACAGTTTCTACTTTTACATACATTTTACCATTAACACAGTAAGGCTGACCCAACTGTTTTAAACCCTGATAGCTTTTTGCTACTGCCATAGTATCGACCTCTCTTTTCTTAATTTCTTTCTTTACTTTATATATATATTATAACATTTTTTTTTATAAAAATCAAAGAAGCCCTTATGTTTCCATAGGGCTTCTTACAGCTTTAGTCTTTTCTTTCCATTCGGCGCAATAGTGCGAAGATTTCTCATACATTCGAGTTCTTGTACAGTAGCACTTACCTCTGATGCCTGAGATAGAAAATGGACCTTGACCCTTGCCGCAAGTAGCACAACTCTTATCTTTGTCCAATTTTTTTGCCTCCACGTTTTTTCTTTCTCTTGGTTGCCTTGTCGATAGTCTGACGATGGATAGACTCAGTCTTGTTGAGAATACCAGTCTTTGCTAACAAGTTGTTCATATGAACAGGTTTGTAGCCAATCACATCGGCGCAAACATTAAGATGACCATCACGTTTCTCACCCTTATGGTCATGACCATGGATATTGAATGCCCAAGGCACATCAACAGGTTCGTGAGAAAGCAATAACTTCTCACCAATCATCAAAGGACCGGAGTAAACCTCATCAAACACTTCATTGTAAACAGTATGACCAACATCGTGGTTGCCGCAAACCAAAACCTTATAACCACGAATTTGACGAGCATATTCAATGTCGCCAATATCACCTAAAAAGATAATGGTATCCTTACGACCAACACAAGCGTTAATCATCTTAACCAATTCTTCATCGGAAGGGCGGTTAGGCATACCAGCGCGCAAATCTTTATCACCAAAGTGCGGATCAGAATAAATCCACACGGTCTGCTTGCACCATCTTTAGTTAAAAATATCATAAACTCCAGATAAAGCCATTATACCTCCTCCTTTCCATTTAATACGATTCGGGTTCTCCAAATCGCAGTGCATCGTTCTGCTAGATGGATATCGAAGATGTCGACACCATACTTATTGCGATTATCCAGAATAAAAGCCATAGCTTCTTCAGGATTCTCAAAAAACTTTTCCTCTTCGCAGATAATATCTTCATCGCCATGAAACTTATATTTTAACTGCCAAAAAGTCATAGTGTCGATCTCCTCTCTTAATTGAATACTTTAGGTTCGTAACCCCAGTTATCACACCATTTTACATACTCTTCATAAGATACGACTTCCCAATTAAAGTCGACATGGTTTTCAATATATTCTTCCCATTCTTCTTCAGTATATTCTCCATCCCAACCAAAGTGAACATGCGAGAAAGACTCGGCATTATCGCAAGCCCAATCATAGATGTCTTCTCCAATCTCAAGATCGGTTGCATTATCTTCGTAAAAGAAAGCCTCTTCATTATCGCATCCACAATACCCATTACCGCAATAAGCTAAAATTATTTTCATAATTTATTCTCCTTTTGGAATTTTCATTTCAAAATTTACTTTATACATATATTATAACAAATTTTTTATAAAAAATCAAAAAAGCTTTATAGCAACCAATAGACAAGATGTATTTTGTAGCTAATCCTTGACTTTTTTGTCATTTTTTGTTATACTAATAGTAAAGAAATATGGAAAGGAATGAAAATCGTGGCAATTTTAATTTACTGTCTTTTGATTATATTTAACGCAACAACCGAAATCTTGTCTGGCGCAACCCTCGCCATCCCAGCACTCGCATTCAGTAATACAAATTTCTTTCACACGATCAGGATTGATGACTTGCTTTTGGATCATCATATTGCCCTGCTGGAATCGTTTCATTACGGCCAAAGGAATGTGCGGTTTGTAGTTAAGATCTTGAAGTCTGCATGGAGTGATCTTGTCGCACATTGCGCAGGTTCCAAACTTTTCTTGACACTCATAACAAAATTCAACAAACGAGCCGTCATCAAAACTTTCAATAAGTCCCGGCGGGATAAATATTTGCCCGCAGTATGCGCATTCTACTAACTGACTGGATTCTACATGCTTGGAACAGAAGTCTTCATCTAACTCGATTTTACGTCGATTCATCTGGCACACTTGATTCCTGGGGTCTGCAAGGGCGCAAGTTTTACAAAATTTTATAGATTGCATATGGAATACCTCCTATTAGAATTTTTTAGGTAATTTTCCGGCAAAGTTTTTCTAGTTATCGTCACGAAAAACGACGGAATTATTACGATATTTGACAGTACATATAAAGAGTTGGATTCGGCTGAACTGCGATCACGTCAGGAATTTCAAACATAATATCCATTAGATCTTCGAATGGAATAGAATAGTTTCCATCTTCTGGAATAACACAAGAAGATCCTTCATCGGCTGTATATTGGACCACTCCAACGAAATAGTCTCCGCCGCAAGAATAACAATTTGTCTGAATGCCATAAGTGTCGCGACAATCATCAGATAATCCTTCATACTGTCCTTGAGTTAATTTCCAACCATAAATAATTCCACTATTAAAGTTTACTGACATAATATCACCTATCTCTTTCTTTATTTTATATAAATATTATATCATATATTTTTATTAAAATCAATTGCGGTCTTGTTTGTTAAAATTTTGTACATCTTAATGGATTGTTAAAATTTTGTACATCTTGATAATTGTTAAAAAAAAGTGTTAAAATTTTGTACATCTAGATAAACCGTTAGGTTTACCATGGGTAAAAATTGTTAAGAAGTTAACAAGTATGTTTATATATATTATAGCAAAGGAGGGATCAGTCATATGCTAGAAATAAAGAGGGACTCTCGTCAGGTCCCTAAAGTAAAACGGATTTGTGCTGATAAAAGATATTATGATATTCTTTATGCTCATCTTCAGTGCATCTCTTCTTATGACGAAAAGAGTGGTGAAAGAACTGTTGGGAAGAAAGAGATTAACTTCTCAAAGTTAGCCGCTATGTTTAATATGAGCCGTCAGACAGTTTCAAAGAAGTTTAATAATCTTGTAGAATTAGGGCTCGTCACGAAAAAAGATGAGAATACATTCTTGATTTTACCTCTTGCGAATGATATTGCTTCACTCGTACCATATAAAACATTGAAATTGATTACTGACACATTGAGTGAGCACAGTATTAATACATATGTGTATTTGTTTAATAGATACTATGCGAATAGTTGTCGTTCATTTCAGTTCACATTAACTCAAGTAAAAGAGAATATTGGAATTTGTTCAACAACTCGAAGCAATGATGATACTATTACAAATATTCTTTATGTATTAGAAAAGTTGGGATTAATTAAATATCATATGACTACAAAGGAACAGGACGATACTTCATTTAAGAATATTAAAACAATTTATGAATTAGAATGGTTAACTAATGAAATTTGTTAAAAATTTAGACATCTAGATAAACTGTTAAAAATTTTCGGCAAAAGTTGTTAAAATTTTTCGGCAAAATCGGCATTTTTGTTAAAAAAATAGTAACCTATTAAATAATAATAGAGAGGGTTTCAATAGTGGGGAAGGATTAAAAATCCTTCGGTCCTTCGGACCTCAGGCTTTTATAATCCTTCCTTAGCGAGCTTGTTTTGCGCGAAGAATCGGAAAATGAATTGAAAATTTCGTCTGGAAAGAATATAGAAAATGAATTGAAAACTTCATTTCAAAAACTGAAATGAAAAATCGACTTGAAAAATGAAATAAAATATGATATAATATATATAAGAAAAATAAGAAAGGACTGTATTGTATGGAACATATTGGTAAATATAAAGGATATGATGTGTATAAAGTGCCAAAGCATGAGATGAAGTATAATACTGATAAAATACTTTATGCTGTAGCAGAAACTGGTGAGTTGGTACTTAAAGGTGAGGTTGTTGGTAAAGTGAGCTTTTCCTCTGGCTCAGTTCAGGAGTATGATGATCATAAGTGTTATAAGTATAAGTACCCAAGTAATAAAGAGACGATTAGCGTGGATGACCGCAGAAAATATATGAATGAGGAGATGACAAAAAGCACTCCTGCGCGCGGAGGTAGAGCCGAAGCCGAAGTGTATGATGACTATAAAGGTTCAACTATCGCAAATGCTGATTTGGATAAGATGATTGATGATTTTATTAAGGCAAGCCGCTCAATTACCATTGAAGAGATGGTTGGGGTATTTGTTGCCGAGGTTTAATAAGTAAGGGGAGTGCTTGCCGCTCTTCCCTTCTTTTTGTTTCAAAATCTTCGCTTCGCTCGATTTTGTTTACTCTTGGTTAAAATTCAGTGGGGGATGGTGGCCGATCGGTCCGCGTTAGAGTGATCTTATTTTCCCCGTCATCGTTATCGCCACCGCTTAATATATAATAAAAAGACCCTCTCCATTTTTGGAGAAGGTCTCTCTTTTTTAGCCTCCTGGGCTAAGTTGTAGTTAATTCTATCAAGCAAAAACCAAATCGGGTGAAGATGTTTTCACCTACGCAAGTCCGTTGGCTTTTAGAAATGCTGTAATGGAATCTGGAGCTGTTCCGCATGCTGTATCTACTTCATGTTTTACTGGAACAATTTTATTAAGAGCTCCATGCAGCATTTTTTCCATCTCTTTCAGTTTACGAAGTTCCGCGTCAATCTGTGCGAAAGCCGCGTCAAGTGCTTCAACAATATCCATTGGATCGATTTCCTGATCCTGAATCATTTCTGCAATATAGCTGTCGCTATGGAAATCCATAATATAATCTTTTACGAGCGCCGCAAACTCTTCAACATATTCGACTTTTGCCTGCTTCTGGGTTGCGATCTCCTGCTCTTTGGTATATTCTGCATTCGCCGCGTTAAGAGCATCAACCAGCTCCTGGGCAATAGCATCTGCAGATTCGCCAGCCTGCAGTCTGGCAAGAATATCTTTCTGATTTACCATGGGTAATTACCTCTCTTTCATATCTTATATGTATATTATAACATAATTTTTTTTAAAAATCAAATTGCGGCCGGGGCGAGATCCCGATCGGTGGTTATGTCTTTTTTTAATATTATAACATATATAATTTTTAAAGTCAAATTTGCTCGCCCGCACACAAACACGCGAGAGGCATGTTCAGTGGCATTTTGATATGCTAGAGCGGCATATGGAAATAAGATTTTGCGCCACAGACTGTGGGGATGTGAGGCCCGATCGGGAACTTTAGTTCAACCCGATCGGCATATGAGGGCCGGGACCGACCGGCCCGGGGTTTTCGGGCAGCAGGGCGCATATGTGGAGGCCGCATTTTCCCTCAAAAATTTTGCATATGGGGGTATCGATCGGAAATTCGGTACCTGGCCTCCGTCCAGGGCCCGCTCTCCGGCTTACTTTCATTATACCATAACCTGGCGCATTTGTCAAGTATACGGGGCAAAAAAAATTGCACAAAAAAACTCATTAACCAGGCTTTTTTTCTAATAAAAAATAAGTGGGATTTCTCCCACTTTTTTTTAGATTTCAAAGAAATCAATTTCATTAAAATAAAAACCAAATTTTTCCATGATTTCCATTCTTTCTTTATCAGTTTTTTTACTAAAGAAATAAGTAATTCTCCATTTGGCCTTGTCCTCAGAATCTGGAATAATATCTTTTAAAGTGAATTCCTCTTCATTTTCTCTAATTCCAACAGTATCCCAATCAAACCAACCTTCTCTTATAAGCCATACAATTCCATCAAATACATAATTAACTACACAGATTGAGCTGTGATTTTCTTCATTGATTAAAAGCATTTTAATCTTCTCCTTTCGCAGGTGAGTAATAACTATAATCTTCACAACAATTACAACAAGCTACATCATTTGTTGTGAACTGGTCAGCATGGCTACAAGAACTACATCCCAGACAAGTTTCATGACAAACATAATCATCTTCTTCATCCCAAACACTTGCGAAATCATCGCATTCATTGATTGGGTCATCAATTGTACACTGACAAGGAATTGGACTATTTTTAAAATAAGGACAGTCCCAACCATTTACTGGACAATGAATGTGTGCCATTATTTAACACCCCCCAATCTGTTCAAGAAAATCAAGAATTGCAGTTGCAGTTTCAATTTCAACTTTTTCGCCATAGCTAATGTGGTCAATCGCAACCAGCTGACTATCTACTGTCATTCCAATAGCATAGCGAATTTCACCAGTTTCATCATTCACAAATACAACTTCTTTGTCACCATGGTCAGCCATTACCTCAGCAAGCATTGCAATCATCTCAGAAATCTTCATCATAGTATCTACCTCTTTCTTTCTCATTTGTTGAATTCATTATAGCACATTAGGAATAAGTTGTCAATAGATTTTCTAAATTTTTTCTAACTTTTTCATAGTGGATTTCAATCTCTTCATAGCTAAGCGCGCCTGGACAAGTTTGCGCAAACTGCGCCACTCCTAAACATCTCTGTATGGCAGAGTGTACTACTGAGATAGGAGTTCCAATCCATGTAGGTTTAGTTTTAAGAAGGTGTTCTGTTTCTTTGTATTCTGATTCAAAGAATTTAATCATTGCATCTTTCATGTTGTTTACCTCTCTTTCTGTAACAGAGTATACACTATTATAGGAAAAAAGTCAATTGGTAGAATTGCACAAAAAATCGCCGGAAAATTTGTGAAACTAGGGTATTGACAAAAAACCGGGCCGCGCATGCGAAAACGGCCGGCCATTATACCATACTGATTTGGATTTGTCAATAGGTAAAAATGCATAAAAAAATGAGGGATTTTCCCTCATTTTTCTACTTTTTTGCCTTTCTTTTCTGCACAAGTGTTAATTCATAGTCATTTTCACCAACCTTAAAGGCAATTTGTCGCTCTTTATTGGTAATTTCGACCATTTCATAACCTTTTTCAGCCAAAAATGCAGAAATTTCAGCAATTATTGTGGATTTTGTGGCATTTTCCTTGCGAACAGGTGCTTTTCGCTCAGTTTTTTTGGTTTTTTCACCCACATTTGCATATTTTTTGGCTTGTTTTTCTTGCTCTTTGGACAAGTCAAAACTCATTCGCTCGCCCCTGTCAATCGCCCTATCATCAGCGACCAACTGAATAGCTTCTTCTTCGCTAATTTTCAGCAATTTCATCAGCTTCTCGATTTGTTTATCCATTGGTATCAACTCCTTTACTGTACATTCATTGTATCATACTTCTTTGGAATTGTCAAGAAAAAAATTTTACCGCCCTGGGGATAAACCCCAGGGGGAAAGAGTTAGGCAACTTTTACAAAGTATGCCTTTCTCTTTTCTTCAATTCTTTCCAAAGAATTTTCAATCACCAACTGTCTAACAAGAGCACTTGTTCTCTGGTTGGAGAGTCCTGCACAGGCATCGATTTCTTTCATCAAGTCTGTCACAGTATATTTCTTACCAACTTCCATTCCGCTGAGGATTTCAGCTTTAATATTTTCATTAGCAAGCTGAACAGCTGTCGGCTTCTTGTCAGTAGAGTTCTTTTTAGCAAGCAACTCTAATTCATGGTCAATGAAAGCAATTTCTTCCACTGTTAAATTGTAATTTGCTTTAATCTGTTCAAACATTTCTCTTTTAGTCATCTTCTTTGTATTTGCCATAATACCTACCTCTTTCTTTCTGTTTGTTTTTTCTTTATTATATCATACTTTGTGATGCTTGTCAAGGCTTTTTTTAAACTTTTTTGCTTTGCTTGGTTGGGTCTAATGCTCTACAATGTGCACCTTGCGATTACACTCACCAACTCCAAGCAACTTTGTTTTCCTTACCTTGTATACTTATTATAGCATCAATCAAAGGATTTGTCAAGGGGTTTTTTTATTTTTTTTTCGATTTTTTTAGTGGAGAGCCGACCTCTCGGACGCGTCACTCATTCGGGTTCGCACTTCACATCTCCCCTTGACACTTACTATTATAACAGATTATACCAAAAATACAAGTCGGAATAATGCACAAAATTACAGGAAAATCTTTGTGCAAATCGCCGATCACAAAAGTCTTGACAAAATTGCTGGAAGGTGGTATAATGGAAAATTCCGGTTGCGCAGGGCCGCAACCGGCGCGCTGCTTTTACTCGGGCGCATTTAAAAAACCTCTGTGAAAATTCACAGAGGTTTTCTCCTGGGCTTTAGCCCTGGCTTACTCCACTTTGGAGAAGTAAGCCTTGCGCTTTTCTTCAGTGCGCACTACCATGCCCTCATCTTTCAGCTGACGCACAAGGGCGCTCACTCGCTGATTTGAAAGACCCTCACAGGCATCTACATTTTTCATGAGGTCAGTCACAGTGTACTTCTCCCCAATAGCCATGTAATCAAGGATTGCATCTTTGATACCCTCATTTGCCAACTGAACTGCTGTTGGCTTTTTCTCAGCAGAATTCTTCTTCGCAAGAAGTTCAAGTTCATGCTCAATGAAGGCTCTCTCATCAGCAGTAATGTCATAGTTTGTCATAATCTGGCGGAAGTAATCAGCTTTAGTCATCTTCTTAGAATTCATCATAGTATCATTCTCCATTCTCGCGTTAGGTCGCGACCCATGTTTTTGTGTTCCTCTCTTGGAACATCTTAATAATAACATACTTTGCGCTTTTTGTCAAGCACTTTTTTTATTTTTTTTGCTTTGTAATAGGTATAATCTAGCATGTCTTCAGCTAACTAGCACTGGTTCACATTTGTATACCGCAAACCTATACACCTTGCGGTCGATGTCTTTGGCGGAGTTTTCGACTTACTGCGGCATCTTGCGCCTTGGGTTCTTCCCTTGCGACCCCTCATCTGTTAAGTCTATTATAACATAGGCTTTTGGGTTTGTCAAGAGGTTTTTTAACTTTTTTCAAGAATTTTTTTCTTGAGGAGAAGCACCTGCACTGTGGGAGTTTACTAACCTTTCCCTCCTGACATGATTAAGTATACTATACTTCTTCCCAAAAGTCAATAGGTTTTAGGAAAAAAAATAAAAAAATTATTTCGCAAAAAAGTCTTGACAAAAATCCTGGAGTATGTTATAATGGTAAATTCCGCGTGCGACGTACGTGCACGCGGCGCCTAATCTTGAAAGCAAAAATACCTACGACTAGCAGTCGTAGGTATAACATCCCTCGTATGGGTCAAAGCCAAAATCTGAATCAATGTCATCTGGCTCATAATTGTCCAAATCGTTCGCGCAATTCGGACAGTAGCAAGAGCCATCATCATCAACCATCGCGGAAGGAAGCGCCATAGTCATTCCACAATGTGAACACTCAACAATCATTGGCAACACGTGTTCTATGAACCAAGCACTTGGGATTTCTCCTCTTGGCATTTCAACTCCCATTTCTTCAAATATATAAGTTTCAGCAGTTCTCATCATAGTTGTCTACCTCTTTCGTTTTTCTTTATTATAGCATCGGGGAAGGCTTTTGTCAAGCCTTTTTGCCCCCTTTTTTGAAAAGTTTTTTCAGTTCCATTTCTTTGCGAGTTCTCTGTGGCAATCTCCAACAAGCTGAGGAAATTTTTGTTTCCATTTTTTTGTGTTTAGAGAAACAATTTGCAAGAATTTCAACTTCAATTCTGACATCTTCAAGTCCTGTGTGGCTTTCCACAAAATCAATCTGTTTTTTCAGAAATCTATAACAACTTTCAGCACTTGTCAAAATGTTATCACTTTCACTCACAAGTCCATTCTGTAAAGCAAATTTTACATAAGAAACCTGATTAAGAACAACCTGACAAGCCATGTGCCAAATGCAAATGTAAGAAGTTTTCCATGGGAAGAACCAACGCAAGCGAGACTGTGAACAATAGCGAATTGTATTATTTAAGGCTCTTTTATCAAATCCCATGTTATAAGCTCCAACTCTGCGAATTGAATATTTTTTCATATCTTCATGAATTTGTTTGCGAATGTTAAAAATGCTTTTCAGTGTGCGAGTTCCATTTTTAATATCTTCCCAATACTGAGGAATTTTTTCTGCAAAGTAAGCACTCTGCATCATTTCTTTGTGGTCAAGGAAAATTTCAGAAACAACAAAACTTCTTTCAAGATAAATTTTTCCTTCTCTGTCGCAAATTGCATAACCAATATCATAGCAAAGTGGCTGTTCAATAGAGTTTGCAGTTTCAGTATCAATGATTAAAAATAATTCTTTTCTTCTTGCCATGGGTATCAAATCCTTTCTTTTCTTAACTGTTGAAATCATTATAGCATAGGTTTTTTTATTTGTCAATAGGTTTTTTAATTTTTTTTTTATTTTTTTTGCCCGATAAAAGCTTGAGCCATTAGAGGCTCTTGCTTTCACTCACAAAATACTTGCCTTTGTATTTCTTTACTACATCGCGAATAATTGCGCTCTGTCTCTGATTTTCTGTATAAAAATTAAAAATTACATTGCTACCAATGTCAATGTAGCTGTGAGAAATACCAACTGTTCTATGGATTTCTTCAAGATACTGTTTATCAAAAGTAGCTTCGATTTTCCACAATTTATCTTTGCGAGCCTTCTCTTCTGCCCATTTTACAATGTACACTCCCACAAGGTTGCACAATGCAACAATGCCAGCTTTTAAATAAAGGTCAAGGTCACACATTGTGTAAACAGTCACAATTGTATACAAACCAAAAGCCACTGCATTGACTATCGCAGCCACACCCTTTCCACATTTTAGGGTTGCGAGACTTTTAACAGTCTGTATAATAACATTTAAGATGTTCAAAATGATAAAAGTGATAAGCAAATTAGTATTCATAGTTATTACCTCTCTTTCTGTAATTGATTATAGCATAGTTGGGGTTAAATGTCAACCCCATTTGGTGAAAAACATTTACAATTTTTTGTTCCGCCTTGCTGTCCTCTGTAGCAGGCACTCAACTCAGCACATTTATAACATTTAATACCTTTAGCTTTCTGTTCACTAATAATCATGTTTTTAGTAAATAAATCAGAAAAAGCATCTCCATCCGCGTCACTAACGCGATAAGCAATCCATTCCATTACTGTGGCGATGCCATGCATGAACTTTTCATTACCATGCTTTGCGTCATAGTTGCCAATCATTAAGCCACACTCACTGTTTAAAATGTCATTGAATACGATGCGATACGCATCCTGTACTGTCTTTGTCATAGTACTTACCTCTCTTTCACTTTCTATACGTAGTATACACCATTTCGGGAGAAAATGCAATAGGCAATTTGCACAAAATTGTGCCAGAAAATTTGTTGAAATTAACACTTGACAGAAGAACCGGGCCGCGCACTCGTGCGCGGGCGGCCATTATACCACAATCTTTTAAAGTTGTCAAGTAGTAAAAATGCACAAAAATGGAGGCAAAACTTTGGCAGTTTTGCCCCCTTGACAAGGCTAGGACCGAGGCGCAGAAAGAACAATTTTAAACTTTCGCCCATTACAGTGAAAAAGCATTTCCCTTTCTGCATTGGTGACCTCGACCCCATCGACGCATTCAAGACCCTCAATCGCATTTCTGATTTCATCAATCAGCATTGCTTTGTCATTATCTGACTTGCGCTCTCTCTTGGGTTTGCTTTTCTCTGTGGCTTTGGTTGGAGTTGTTTTTGTTCCAATGGCTCTTGCCTTTTTACTTGCTTTTTCCTGTTCAGGTGTCAGTTCAAAAAGCTTTTCTCCTCTGTCAATTCTTTCATCACATTCAATAATGGATTCTGCTTCTTCTCTTGGAATTTTGAATAAATTCATGTACTTGAGAATCAGTTTTTCTCTTTCGGTTGCTGTCATGTGCAATCCCCCTTTCTGTATACTCATTATAGCACTCTTTTAAAGGGTTGTCAAGGGGATTTTTACAATCCCCTTGACTTTTTGCTTACTCAGCAAGAGAGAAATAAGCCTTTCTCTTTTCCTCTGTTCTAATCAGAGCATTTTCAATTACAAGCTGACGCACAAGGGCAGAAGTTCTCTGGTTAGAAAGTCCTTCGCACTCAGCGACAGATTTCATGATGTCTGTCACTGTGTACTTTTTACCAACTTCGAGGCTTTCAAGAATAGCTTTCTTGATACCATCATTGGCAACCTGCACTGCAGTAGGCTTTTTGTCAGTAGAGTTTTTCTTTGCCAAAAGCTCAAGCTCATGGTCAATAAAAGCCACTTCCTCAGCAGTGAGTGTGTAGTTAGCTTTAATCTGTTCAAACATTTCTTTTTTAGTCATCTTCTTAGTATTTGTCATAGTATCAATCTCCTTAGCGATTGGTCGCCACCCAATAGTTTTTTTGTATCTGTAAGAGGTGTTCCTCTTTACATTCTTATTATAGCACTTTTGGTTTGGTTTGTCAATACCTTTTTTTATTTTTTTTAGAAATTTTTTGGTAATTGACTTTTCCTTTTTTCTATAATTATTATATCATATTTTTTTTTATTTTGTCAATAGGTTTTTTTAAATTCTTTTTGGTGGGCTTTAATGCCCTTCCCTACCTGATATAGACAGTATACCACACCACACACAGAAAAACAATAGGTAAAATGCACAAAATTTCGGGAGGATCTTTGGGCACATTGCCACTTGACAAATCGGCCAAAAAATGTTATAATGGAAGGTTAAGGCGAAATTCCGGCCCCGGTCGCTCGTGGCCGGGCCGCCAAATATTTTTCAAGATGTAAAAATAACTAAAAAATAAGCGGGAATTTTGTTTAAAATTCCCGCTTGACAAATTATAAAATATTTTCTTTTTTAATTCTTTCTGCAACCACTTCAACCCCGAGGACTCTAATTGCTCTGTCCAGTGCGTCAGAAAATTCTTTCATTCTCATTCTTTTTACTAACTTTACACATTCGTCATACTCTTCTTTTGATAATTCATAAGGAACACATTCACGCTCTGCTAATTTATACTTCATTTTATTTCTCCTCTCTTGGTGGAAGAGTAATTAAACTAAAGTTGGAGGTTGCAAGAGTTGAATAGATTTTAGGGACGTCTCCCAAGGGGCTTGAACCCTTTCGTTTGGCTTGCCACGATTTCCTTTCTATTCATTACTCTTGCTTAAGGGTGGCTCCAGCACCAGTTTAATTACTCTTCCCTTAACTTGTTTTAATTATATCATAGGGTTGATGTTTTGTCAACCCCTTTTTATGAAAGTGGATAATCTCTAAACAGCGCTTCCCATCTTTCTCGACTATCCTTATCAATCTTAGATAACCATTTTTCTCTTGCTTCTTCTGTATCTAACTGACAACAGATTTTTCTCAAGCTAGTGTAGAATGGATTGATTTTGTATCTTGCGCAAAGTGGAAATAATGGAATTATGCGAAAGAATGCTGGAATTGCTTCGCAGATTACAAAAGATAAAATGTAGAATAATGGAACTGCTTTTCGCATTGCATCTACTTCATCAATAAAATCTGCAACCCACACAATTAAATTCATTACCACCCACATTACTAATAATCCTAATAAAAACATTTTCATTTTATCAACCTCTTTTCTTTATTTTTTCATTGGAATGGCAGGTGTTGGAGCCTGCGCCTTTGAGATAATAATGTCTACCTGCTCATACAATTTATAAGCCTTTGCAGATTTTCTATAAACTTTTTTTAACTCTGAATAAGTTAAAGAATTGAACTGCTCATTGCTCATTGATACTCCCACTCTTTCCAGTTTAACTCTGATTGATTTTAAAGACATTTCACTAAACATTTTCATTTTACCAATTCCTTTCATTTATCTGATGATTAAATTATAGCAAACCTTTTATTATTTGTCAAGGGGTTTTTCAACCCCTAGGCAACTTTTTTTCTTCCTTTCTTCGGAACGTAGCTTTTGTAATCTTTGCCACATTTCTGCAAGTTGTGAAGTGTGTCGAATGCTACAATCTGCGCGCCTTCAAATTTTACTTGATATTCAACGCCATCTACACAAACATCTCCACCAACCCAAAAGCCTACGTTATCCCATTCTTTTACTTCCTGACCAAAGAAGTTCTGCACCCACATTTCAAAAGCTCTACCATTGTTTCCACCTTTTACTTTTGTATAGTCAATTTCTGTTGCGCCTTTGCGAATCAGCTGTTCTTTGAATTTATTATTCAGTCTAAGCTGAAGTTTTTCTTTCGCCTTTTTTTTACTAGAAGTTCTTTCTACTCTGATGTAGCGTGGCATGATTTCTTTAACGATTGCCATGTAGCATTTCTTTTTGTATACAAATCCGATTACGTATGCATCTGCTCCACTGAATTTTCTGTAGTATCTGATTGCGTTTCCTTTTGTCATTTTTTTAATCTCCTTTTCTTGTGTATTCTGTTCTTTAACTGTCTTTATTATAGCATCTAACGTTTTATTTGTCAATACTTTTTTTTTATTTTTTTTAAATTGATGGGTGGGACTCGAACCCACATACACCGACCAATTACGACAAGCGCTCTACCAGTTGAGCTACCACCAAGAAGAGAGCCACCGCAACTTTGTTAGCGTCGTTGATTAAGGCGAATTGCTTGCGCCACTCTCTTTTTGTAAGGACTGCCTTAGTCTAATCAGTAGATTTACAAGCTAAGTCGACATCCCTTGTCCTATCCACATTGCTAAGGTCTTACTATCTCTTCCTTACATTATCATTGTACCACTCTTGGAGTGATTTGTCAAGAGGTTTTTTCAAATTACTTTGATTTCTTTTAAGAGACCTTCACGTAAGCGTTCATCGCTCTCCCTCTTGACACTATTATAATACCATACTATACCCCAGAAGTCAACTAAAATATTGTACAAATTTCGGGATAGATCTTTGTGCAACTTTTCATCATTTTTCGCTTGACAAATTGCTGGGGGTATGGTATACTGGAAATTCGGCGCGCCACAATCGTCCGCGCGCCGTCGAAAATGTCAATTGGTAATTATGCACAAAAATAAAAGAGGACATAAGTCCTCTTTTAGAATCTCCATTTAATTAAAATGGAATGAGTTGAAACCTGAATTTCAGTGTTATATTTGTTAAGCTTCAAATATTTTTCTACATAAATTGGATTGATGTCCATTGGAATTGTTACTACTACATTAAAATGTCTTTTTTCAACTGCTTCACGAATAGTTGCATCACAGATTGTTTCACAGAAGTTTTTTGCTTCTTCTAATCTCTTGGCTTCATCAAATGCTATCAGTAAGTCTGTTTTTTCTCTTGCTTCAAATGCGCTAATCATAATTTATCAATTCCTTTCGTTTCTTTATTATGTATTTATTATAACATTGGTTTATTGTTTTGTCAAGGGGAAATTCTCACATTTCTGCGAGAATTTCCAAGATGTTCTGTACATCGTAAGCCTTGCCTGTCCAGTTTGTTCTGTTGCGTTCTTCATCATCAAACAGAACATCAAGTGGATTATTACAGAAATTTTCTTTTGGAGTTCCGTAAGGTACAATAGTAATTCTATCCCAGTTTACAGAAGGAAGATGTTTCTTGAGCCAAGCCATTTTAACTTCTGTAACTGCTCTGTTGTATTCTTCTGTTCCGCTTTTGCTTAACCAAGAGATAACAGCGATTTCATAACCATTTCTCTGTAAAGTGTTAAGTCTGCGAGCTAAGAGGTTAAGTCTAACTAATGGCTTTGCGTTTGCGTAAGGGAAAGTATTTTCTGCGATTAAGTAATCAAGCCAATTTTCTACTCCGTAAAGGTCTGCGATTGTTCCGTCCATGTCAAAGTTGATTGTAATGTTTAAGTTCTTCATAATTTTTATTTCCTTTCCTTTTTTGTATCTTAATTATAACATGAGTTTTTGTATTTGTCAATACTTTTTTTTATTTTTTTTATCCGGTTGGCTCTTTACATTGAGCCAACCATTGTGATACCATGATTTTTTAACCATTCGCAAAACTGTTCAGCAGGCAAAATATTTGCAAGGTTTTTTATTGTATAATCTTCTTCTTTTACTTCTTCCCACTGCCACTTAACGCACACAGGTTTAAAAGTCTTTTTAGTAAGAACAACTCGACTATTTTCAAGTCTGCCAAAACTAAATTCTATCGCAGGCTTGTTGCCAAAAAGTGTTTTGTAAGAACTTGCGTTTTTAACTTGTTTATCAGCTACTGCCGCAGATGCTTCTTCGAATGTTTCAAAAGTGTATTCGCGAGTGTTGCACTCACTCTCTTCTACATAACGAATGTGACTCCAAATACTTGTATCACAGTAATCTTCTTCTCCAATTGCTACATAACATCTAAGATTTGCTAATTTTTTCATTGTCATTATTTCCTTTCTCTCTTGGTTTGTATAATCATTGTATCACGTCTTAGGGGTTTTGTCAACCCCTAATTGTGAAAAGTTCTGGGTGTCGTTCACAGTTTTTTACAATCTTTTTTTCCATTTTCGGCGACATTTGGCTTTTGCCAGCCATTTTGTAAAGGCGATAGGCTTGAGCCACATTTGCCATGAAAGCTGTAATAACAATGTCGCGATACAAATTTTTTACGATGATAATTCCACTACTGGTCAGTAAGTACCTCTTTTCTTCTTCATAGACTTCTACTTCAAGGACTGGTTTTGTAAATCCAAGTGTATCTTCTAAAGCTTGTAATCTGTTTGCTCGTTCCACTCCTGCGTGGTAAGTTGTATTTGTTGGTTTCATTCTTAACACCTCTCTTTCATGTTTTTAGTATAGCATACTTGCGAATGTTTGTCAAGAACTTTTCAAAAGATTTTTTTCTACTTTTGATGTTAAAGCCCATGACTTCGGCTACTTTGTCATAATCTTCTTTACTAAGTAAGACTTGCACTTCTGCGCACTGCTCTTCCCAAGGTCTATCAAATACTATTTTCCCTTTCATCATCATTACCTCTCTCTGTTGTTGTGCCTTAAGTATAACCCATTTCAGGAAGAAAGTCAAGTGTTAAATTACACAAAAATTGGTCCAGAAATTTGTGCAGATTACCTCTTGACAGAAAAACCGCGCGTGGCAACCATGCGCGGCCGGGCAAAGAAAAAGAGAGCTTTCGCTCTCTTACTCCCATGTGATATATTTTGCGTATGCGAGGTCTGCAATTTCTTTGGCGCTACTGGGGAAACTCATACAGCTCGCGCACTCTAAAAGCCACTGGAAAACTTGATGTTCTTCTGCTATCCACAAGGATTTTTTAAAATCACTAAAATAGAATTTTGCGTCTGGATACTTTGTACTGCTGGACCACACTTCTAAAGTCAAATCTTTATTTTTGTTTTCATCATAACATTCATAAATTTTAAGTTCTGCCATTGTATCTACCTCTTTTCTTTTTGTTAAGTTAATTATAACAAAAGGGGTTGAGTTTGTCAACCCCTTTTTGAAATTTTTAAGCTCGAATAATCAGTTCATAAACTTTCTTATTGGTTGTTGCGTATTCTCCCCAACCGCCAACAGAGAAGCCATGTGACTCAAATTCTTTTTTGAGTTTGTTGCAAATTTTAACAATGTCGCTTCTGTCGTATAGAGAAGATTTTTCAACTATCAAGATTGTGTAGCCTTTTTCGATTAACTGAGCATTAAGTTTTGCTCTTGTATCGGCTTCCCACTGGCGAGTTCTTACTGACTGCTCCATTCTTAATCTTTCATGCATCTGTTCTGTTGTTTCAGTTCTACCATGTATTGCAGCAATTACATTTGCAGGGATAATTTCTTTGCTTAAATCAATAGTAATAACAGTTCCATTAATCATAGTTTCAATCTCCTTTTGTTTTCCTTTTTTGTATTTTTATTATAGCATGGGGTTGGCGATTTGTCAACCCCTTTTTTAAAATCTTTCCTGAATGAGAGCCAACCTTTCTTCCATGGTATCGCTCCAGCTTTTAATGAGGTTTCCAACCTCTGTCCATGTTGTAAGATTGCCCTGCTGAAGTCCGCCAACAAGTCTAGAATTGATTTTATCTGTTAATTCTGCAAGCTCCTGGAGCTCTTTTTTTACATCATTCATTTCAGCAGATAAGCCATACTCCATTGTTCTTTTATCCATTAAGTTGTCATAGGATGGAGCATCTATTCTCCAGTTTGGATTTACATCTTTAATTGTTCTCATTTTATTTACCTCTCTTGTTTTGTTTTTCTTTATTGTATCATGTCGGGGGCTGTTTGTCAACCCCCTTTTTTAATTATTACCACTGAAAAGTGAAGAATTCATAAGCTGTGTCTAACCAATCCGGTGTCAAGCTTGTAGGGAGAATTTCCCAAGCCACAATTGTGGCAACTGTTAAAACAAAATACACTAACAACAAACTGCTGATAATTACTAAAGCTAACATTTATTTATCATTTCCTTTCCTTTGATGATTTAATTATACATCATAGGGGTTATTTTGTCAACCCCTATTTTTCATTTTCATCATAAATTTTTAAAATATTGTTTGCGGCTTTCCAGCTTATTGAGCCCCAAGCCAAGTAGTCCTGTGCTACTATTCTACTATTGATTTCGAATGTTTTTAAACCGCCGTCCCAAATACAAAGTGCTAACTGTGTTAAATGAACTGGTAAAAACATTAAGATGTAAAACCACATTTTTACTTCTTCTGTTAAATGGTATCCACCACCTTCAGCTTCTCTTAAGTAAAAGTTAATCATTGGGTTAGATGCTGTTGCCGCGTATCTTTTAAATCCTTTTTTTTCTTCTTTTGTAAGTTTTGTTCCGTATCCTTTTCTCATTTTTATTTACCTTTTCCTTTCCTTTATCTTGATTTAATTATAACATTGATGTATTAGTTTGTCAATACTTTTTTTTTTATTTTTTTTAAATTATTCCGCCCGCCCACAAGAGCATCGCAAAGATTAACCCCATTCCCATGATTAATCCTACTGTAGTCATCCAGAAGTATCTCATACTTTTCACCCCCTTTATTTATCTCTATTATACTACTATCTAATCCTTTTGTCAAGCCCTTATTCTTCTTCTTCTTCATCTTCTTTTAACACATTAGTGTCAAGTAAAATATAAGCGGCAAGTAACTGAGTAGGTGTAAGCACTTCTGCAAGGTCGCAAAACCAGATAGTCCACTTGCTCTCGAAGCCTCTCTGTCTAATCACGTTATCCATCATCTGTTCTTTAGTCATCATGTTTATTTACCTCTCTTTCATTTGTTATACTTAGTATACTACAAGAGTATTCATTTGTCAATCATTTCAGGAAAAAAAAGATGCACAAAATAACAAGCTTTTTCGCAAGTCTTTTTGTGCAAGATCAACAATGGCGCCAATTAGGCGCGCCAGGACCGTGGGCGCGCCTACGAAGGCTTTCTATTACTATTGTATTAGTTATGTATAATAATGCATTAGCACTCACCTCTAGTGAGTGCTAACACGTGTGATTACATCATCCTCGAAGTACCAGTCTGTGTGCAGTGTGTCCATGTGCAGGTCTACCAGTGTGCCAATGGCTGGTGCCTCACCCTCTACCTCATAGCTCCACATGTGTCCACCCTTGTCCTCTACGTAGACTACCTGTTCTTCTACTGCTATTACTACACAATCTTTTCTAGTGTAATGACTTTCATAGTAGCCACATCCACCTACGATAGCTAAGAATACAAGAATGATTGTCCAACCGATAAGCTGTTCTTTTACTTTATACCACATTTGTTTTACCCCTTTTCCTCTGTTATTACAGAGCCTTTCTTTTTTTTATTATTGAGTGTTCCTCTTTCTTTGTATCTTTATTATAGCACTACTCTTGTTCTTTGTCAACAGTTATTTATACATTTATTATTCTTTTTATTTGTCCTTCCTCATACGTACTCTATCTCCTATACTACTACACTACTATACATAGTACATACATAGTATAGTATACACGCACATGTATGCACACATAATATAGTATACACATACATACATACATAGTATACACATACATAGTATAGTATAGTATAGTGTATCATTAGTGATGCATTGTGTTGTTGTACATGTGTGCGTACACACTTAGTACCAGCAGCTGTCTGTTGCCTGAGCGTCTGCGTAGGCTGCCAGGATGCTGCTCATGCTACCTTCTGATGCGCCTCTACTACCGTTATTATTTAATCTCCACCCCTGTACAGACAGTTCTCCTGTCTTACGCATGCGCGCACGTTCTCTCTTTGTCTCCTGGTTCAGCTCGTCAAGATAGTTGTAATAGTATGCCATTGTATGTACCTCTCTCTCTTCCTTTGTTGTACCTACAGTATAGCACATTACGGGAGGTCTGTCAATAGGTAGATGTGCACAATGTTTGCGCGTGTTTATTGTGCAGGTTGTCTAGGGTGTAAATGAGGGCCTAGCCGCACGTCCACGGCCCTGCGAGGCACTGTCTATAGTATGCTGCATGTGTTATTATTTGCATTATTATAGAATGTCTGTAATGTCTTGTCTCTCTCTTGGTTATTTACATTGTATCAATAATCAATTTTCATTATACATCTACTGGGGTGTTAGCTAGGGCCTGCACTTACGGGATGCTCTCATTGTCTGGCAAGAGGCCAACATACCTTTGATGTTTTGATCACCTGAAACATTTCTAGTATGCCGGGGGGTGTTTTCGGGAAAAATTTTTCTTGACAAATGAAAAGTGTTATGCTCTGGACAAAACTCCCACTAAAACAATTTCAGATTTCAGAAGACGATATTTTTGGGAAAAAATAAGAATGGGTCCCATACGAAACCCATTCTACGTCTACCCTACCCAAGACCAACTTTTACGGCCAATTCGACTGGGATGGTAATATTTAATTCCTCCAATAATGACGCAGCGAGTTTGTATCTATCTTCTTCTGTTTGAGTTCCGCTCAAACAAATAAATTCACGTCCACCACTCTCCATAGTAAATAATTCCATATCATCATTTTCTCGAATTCCCATTCGGTCACGCATACCTTTAGGAATCGTGACACGACCGAGCGCATCAATTTTTCTTGTTGTATTCTCAGGTCTGATTCTCATTTTTATTCTCCACTACCATTTATCTTCGTCTTCTCCCCATCCAGGAGGCATAAAACAATCTAATAATTGCTCAAGAACATTCGCCATTGCGAATATTGGCCCTCCAAAGATAAATATAATTATTACAATATTTTTATCAGATTCAGGTAAATCTTTAACTAAATATGCGTGCGGGGCATACACCAATAGTGACATTGTACCCCAAAAGATACAAAAAATTAAGATGATAATAAGTCGTACCAAAAATACCTTCCCTCCAATTCAATAACTTTTGCTTTTTCAAATTTTCTTGTGCGCCCGTTCCATAGCTTTTCTTCTTCGCTTGGCGGCCGCATGTATCCAATAATAAGAACCATTTTAATTTCACCAGTTTGATAATCTTCTTCCTGATAAAAAAATTCATTATGTTCAAATTGATTAAAATGTTCTGTGAGCTCTAGACTTCCTACCCATTTCTCATCGTATAATTCTGCATCTTTATTTGTTGATAAAGTAAAATAGAAATATAAGAGCATTAGAACCATGATAATGAGAAGAAGTGCCAGAAGCATTGATGTAATATGCATAGTTTCATTTCCTCTCCCTTTTATTTACTAATATTATACCAAAAATTTTTTATTTTGTCAACATTTGTTTTCCAGGTCGGGTTGACTTTTCGAAAAAATTCTGGTATAATATATAATATAAGACTGGAGGTTAAAGATGATTAAATTAGATTATAGTTTAACAACTCCAGAAGAGAGAAAGGCTCTCGTTGAGAAAATCTTAGAAGAAGATCCCAATCCTGGAAGTTCTTACTTAGAAATTCTCGGAGATTACCTGGTTCTCTGCATGGAGAAACAAGAGAAAAAAGAACGCAAAATTCTTACTGAAAATAGATTGGCAACTGTCAATAAGCGTGAAACTTCTTTTGAGGGTCTTGTTTCCCAATTTGAAAATGGCGAAGATGGTATCTATGGATTAATTACTGAAGACAAGAATCAAATATTTAAACCAAAAGTAGCAATAACAAAAAAAGACTTAGAAGAAATTCCGGAATTACAACAAGTTAGAGAAGCCATTCAGGTTTGGGAGAATATCTTGAAAAAAGCATCTGGACGTGATGCTTTTATTGCGAAAAAAGCAATTATCGAATTGCGCAAAGACCAATATTTAATTAAAGATGCTATCCGCAGACCTATTATTCCTAAAAATGTAATGCATTCTAAAAATATAATCCAATTAGATGGTGAAATTACATTAGATGAAAATGGGTATTGCGTTTCTCACGGAATTACTTTGGTGGATCCAAAAGCATGTGAAGCCATTTTATGTAATTATTCAAGATTAAAACAAGACAGTTATGGAGTTTGGGATTCTAATACTTGGTATTTAATGAAGGACTTTGATAATATTTCAGCACGTGCGCTTGCGGATTATCCGCTCTATGAACGCATCGTAGAGTGTAAAATCGATGGACTTCAAAATGTACAGATTCAAGAAATTTTGCAAGAAGAATTTGGTATTACTCATTCTGTTGAGTATATTTCAAGTCTTTGGCGAAAGAAGATTCCTCAATTAATTGCTTCTCGAGCTGAAGACGAATATTTAGATTGGTATTATTTAAATATCGAAAAAGGTAAATATAAAAGATGTAGTCGTTGTGGAGAGATTAAACTTGCTCATAATAAATACTTCTCTAAAAACAAAACATCAAAAGATGGATTCTATAGTATTTGTAAATCATGCCGCAATGCTAAGGGCAAAAAGTCATAATTTACAATAGAGTAGAATATAAATAAAATAGAGAGGAGGTACGAGCATGGCAGATAATCGCTCATTTTATTGCGAAAAGTGTAATAGAACAATGAGTGCAGAGCAATTTTATGGCTCGAATAATTTAGAAAAATATCCTGATGGAAAATTGAAACAATGTAAAAAATGTGTTTCAATGCATGTAGATAATTTTAATCCTGACACATACTTATGGATTTTGCAAGAATGTGATGTTCCTTATGTACCAGATGAATGGAATAAATTATTAGCATCTTATGGAAAAGACAGATCTAAATTAACAGGAACAACTATTCTTGGCAGATATTTATCAAAGATGAAATTAAAACAACATCGAGATTATCGTTGGGAACATACTGAATATCTACAAGAATTAGCTAATAAAAAAATTGAAGAAACTATGAAGCGTCAGGGGTATGATGCTGCGCAAATTAATGAAGCTGTTACACGAGCTACATTTACTTTGCCAAATGAAATTTTACAAGAACCAGTATACCCTACTCAAACAGGTCCTGTTGATTATTCAGAAGAAGATTATTTCGCACAACAAGCAGGAGATACTTCATTTGATGATGATTTAACTGAAGAAGATAAAACATATTTAAGATTAAAATGGGGTAAAACATATAAGCCAGAAGAATGGATTAGATTAGAGCAGTTATATGAAGAAATGATGAGCTCTTATGATATTCAAACCGCAGGTCATATTGATACTTTAAAATTGGTTTGTAAAACTTCTTTAAAAGCTAACCAGCTACTCGATATTGGAGATGTAGATGGCGCACAAAAGATGATTAAAATGTATGAATCAATGATGAAATCTGGTAAGTTTACTGCCGCTCAAAATAAAGCAGAATCCGGAGAATATGTTGATTCAATTTCTGAACTTGTTGCAATTTGTGAAAAGGATGGATTCATCCCTCGTTATTATACAGATGGACCTCAAGACAAAGTAGATAGAACTTTACAAGATTTACAAAGTTATACTTATAATCTAGTTACAGAAGAAATGAACTTGGGTAATTTGATTGAAAGTGCAATTAAACAAATTGAAGAAGAAAAACAAAGAGAAGCTGATGGGGCATCCGAAGCTGCAGATGAAGAAGAACTTATGGAAGCTGCGCTTTTTGATGATGGAGCTACCAAAGTACTCACAGATGGAGACTTCGAAGATTTTAGAGAATTTGAAGAAGATGTAGAAGAATACGATACATCATATATTGAAAAACTTCTAAGTGGGGAGGCTGACTAATGGCTTTACAAGATTTATTAGACCTCTCTACCAAAAGAAAGAAAATTGGTCTGTCTGAAGAGCGTATTGATGCAATCAAACCAATGGTTCGTCAATACATTGCTTATTGGCGTGAATATCCAGATATGTTTATTGATTTTCTTCAAGATGGAGGCGACCCCACCAAAGAGAGAAAGTTAAAATTCTTCTTCTATCAACGTGTGTTTTTACGTGCGGCCATGCGTTATAAATACGTATACATGGTATTCCCTCGTGCGTATTCTAAATCATTCTTATCTGTTATGGTACTTATGTGCCGTTGTGTTTTATATCCAAGAAGTAAGTTGTTTGTAACTTCTGGCGGTAAGGAACAGGCTGCAGGTATTGTAAAAGAAAAAGTAACTGAAATTTGTACACTCGTTCCAGCATTTGACCGAGAGCTTGATCGACGACCAGGTAAGACGCGAGAAGGTAAGGACTACGTATGTTATGTTTTCAAAAATGGTTCTTATTTCGATAATATTGCGGCGTCTGAGAAGTCGAGAGGTAAGCGTCGACATGGCGGTCTTGTAGAAGAATGCGTTGGTGTTGACGGAGATATTCTTTCTCAGGTTATTATTCCTACTATGAACGTTTCTCGTTTATGCATGGATGGTTCGACTCAGCCAGATGAAACTTTAAATAAATCTCAAATTTATGTAACTACTGCCGGATTTAAAAATACATTTGCATATGATAAATTGATACAGCTCTTGGTTTGGATGATTACTGAGCCTCATAAGGCTATGGTAATGGGCGGAACTTGGAGAATTCCTGTTCTTATGAAATTGCTGGATAA
>JAEIGA010003431.1_pt1 | contig 24844 bp, 26 predicted proteins | sample 9270691 | NCBI WGS metagenome assembly JAEIGA01 (sample SAMN17057246, study PRJNA624740) | gut metagenome | biome: biome; isolation source: fecal sample | host: Bos grunniens | place: China: Xizang | collected 2019
GAAGGCCTTTACGATATTGATGGCGGCGGTGATCATCACATCCAGTGAGGCAAATCTTACCGTGACCTTTCTGGCAGACTGGCCCCTGGCCCTGGGCTTCTCCCAACGATAGCCGTTGTATATGTCCGTAAAGGATTCATATCCCCTGGGGGCCAGGTCCATGAGATACCCGAAAGCGCCGTTTTTCTTGGGCTCTGTCAGATACAGAGGCCAGATAAACTGGTCACTTGGCGCACCATCCTGTATATTTCTTCTCAGATTGTCACGGAAAGCCTTCGGATCCCTGATCCTGCTGATAAAATACCATTTGAGAGCATATTCTCTGCCGCGGTATCTCACCTGATAGACGATTCCCTGACCTCCTCGTCCCAATTCTCTCGATACGACGGCTTCCCCACCGTTTTCCACGGGGATACGCTCGCCGATCTTCAACTCTCTCATACCCATTTCAACCGTTTACCATCCTTCATCAAAATCCACAGTATCCAGATCCACCGCTTCACCCAGGATATCCCTGGTCCCCTGACGGATCTCTTCCACCAGAACCTTCTCCTTGGCCTGGGAGACAGCTGCCTGTGGTGTTTCCCCGGTCCCTGCCGTGGGACGGTCATCCACCAGGGCAAGGCTTCTGCTGCCTATCTGGGAAGAAGTCACTGCCAGCAGTTTCACCAGCTCCCTGAGCTGGTCTGCGGTTTTGGCCTGAACTGCCAGCTCATCGTTGCCGGTGAAGGCCCTAAGCACATCCATGTCCACCTCGGACCCGATGCCCAGAGCGATCTTAAGTCCGTACTGGAACCACTTATTCTCCTGCAATGTTTTCAGTCCCTTCTGCCAGTTGTCATTGGGCGTCCCGTCCGACAAAAGGAAAATGACGGGGGCGTAGGACAGGGAGGGTGAGTTCAGGAAACTGTTTCTGGAAAGCTTCTTTGACAGTTCCAGAAAGGCGTCGCCCATGAAGGTGAGGCCCTCCGGTTCAAGACGGTTCCAATATTGATAGTCTTCGATCTTTACCGGTTCCGGAGTCACCCAGGCCACCTGGGTGGAAAACTTCATCACGGCGATCTTCACGTCCGTGGAAGCCTCCCCCACCCCGATCAGAGCCGGGAGGAGTTCTTCCATGGTAGAGTTGAGGGACCCGATCTTGGTCCCCTTCATACTCTTGGAGACATCGATCAGAAAGAAGATCGTCATGCTCTTCTTGGCAGGTTCCATCACGTCCAGAAAATCCTCCTCGGATGCCTGATAAGTGTCGGGCGCCGATCTTCTGAGAAGGATCTCATCATCATCGCCTATACTGAGTTTTCTGGGGACAAACCCTGTACTCCTGCTCTCCCGGGCATCGGATTCTCCTGCGGGCACTTCCTCCCTGATCATTCCCGATTCACCGGAAGCGGCCTCCACAGTCACTTTATTCGCTCCGTCAGAAGACGGATTATAGTAAGCGGAGACCTTCTCCGCCAGTTCTTCCTGGATCACGCTTCTCCCCGCAAAATTTCTTCTGTCCAGGAAATGCTCATCGTCCATCTTATTCAAATCTATCCATTTGGGCATACGGCATTCCTCCTTATGTCTGTTCTACTTCAATGCGAACACTCATTATGATTATACTCCATCTTTCTGAAAAAACAAAACATATATATGACATCTTTATGTAAAAAAATGTTATGCCGGCAGAATGAAAAAGGGAGGGTCAGGAAATGCCTGATCCTCCCGGGATAGTTGTATATGCTTTTTCGTCTTTGGGTTTTCCTACAGCTCGCAGTTATTCACGGTTCTGGGGAAGGGGATGACGTCACGGATGTTGCTGACACCGGTCAGGTACATGATCAGACGCTCAAAGCCAAGCCCGAAGCCCGCATGGTGGGTAGTTCCGTAGCGGCGAAGATCCAGATAGAAATCATAGGTCTCCTTTGCCATGCCGGTTTCCGTGATACGGCTTAAGAGTTTCTCGTAATCATCCTCCCTCTGGCTGCCGCCGATGATCTCGCCGATACCGGGAACCAGACAGTCCATGGCTGCCACGGTTTTTCCGTCCTCGTTGAGTTTCATATAGAAGGCTTTGATCTCCTTCGGGTAGTTGATGACAAAGACCGGACGTTTAAATACCTGTTCGGTAAGATAACGCTCATGCTCGGTCTGAAGGTCTGTCCCCCAGGACACTTTATATTCAAAGTTATCGTTGTTTTTGGAAAGAATATCCACCGCCTCTGTATAGGTGACCACGCCGAAATCGGAGTTGACCACATGGTTCAGACGGTCCAGAAGTCCTTTGTCCATGAACTTGTTGAAGAAGTTCATCTCCTCCGGTGCATTCTCCAGCACATAGCGGATCACATATTTGAGCATGGCTTCCGCCACTTCCATATCGCCTTCCAGATCGGTAAATGCCATCTCCGGCTCGATCATCCAGAACTCGGCTGCATGCCTTGCAGTGTTGGAATTCTCCGCGCGGAAGGTAGGTCCGAAGGTATAGATATTGCGGAATGCCTGGGCGTATACTTCACCGTTCAGCTGACCGCTTACAGTAAGGTTGGTGGTCTTGTTGAAAAAGTCCTTGCTGTAATCCACCGCGCCATCCTCTGTCCTCGGCGGATCATTGATATCCAGGGTCGTCACCTGGAACATCTCTCCTGCTCCCTCAGCGTCACTTCCCGTAATGATGGGAGTATGAACATAGACATATCCCTGCTGCTGGAAGAACTGATGGATCGCGAAAGCTGCCAGGGAACGTACACGGAAGACGGCCTGGAAGGTGTTGGTCCTGGGACGGAGATGGGAGATGCTTCTCAGATACTCCAGAGTATGTCTCTTCTTCTGAAGAGGATAATCCGGCGCGGAAGCTCCCTCAAGCACGATGGAATCTGCCTGGATCTCAAAAGGCTGTTTCGCATCGGGTGTCGCCACAAGTGTCCCTTCCACGATCACCGCAGAACCGACGTTCCATTTGGACACCGCCTGGAAATTCTCCAGCTGCTCCCCGAAAACAACCTGCAGGGGCTCAAAAAATGTTCCGTCATGAAGCACAAGAAAACCGAAATGTTTGGAGCCGCGGATACTTCTCACCCAGCCTCCCACTGTGATCTTCCTGCCGATATAGGATTCCTGATCCTTGTAGATCTCACGTACTGTTACCATACTAATCTCCTCTTTTCTCTGATTCTGTATCATTGTACCATTCTAACACAGATTTCCCAGAAATAAACCCTGATTTTATGTTTTTTGCATTTTTCCCCGGTTTTTTCTCATCTTTCCTCAGAATTATTACATTATATGATATACTGTGGAAAACAAAGATTTTGGATCGGGAGGAGCCAGTATGAAATTTCACAGAGTATTATTGTTCACCAAAATCGAGATGGAAGTCACACCTGTGGGGGAGGATCTCCATATCCTGCTGACCGGCGGGGATCAGCCCTATCTCGGCTGCATCGCCTATGCCACACCTGTGGAAAACCCGGAGGATCCGGAAAAGCCGAAGACAGACATCTCCGTATTATCCACCCTGGAAGACCCGGAGGCATCCTTCTGCATCTATGTTGCAGACCGTATCTGTAAAGCAACAGGGAAGACCGTGGTGTGCGCCGGGGGGATATATGTCCCCAATCCCACGAGAAAAGAAAAGGCCAAACTGGTGGAAAATGTGGATGACCTTATCAATGACTGGGTGTTCTTCAACGCGGACTGATCCCGCAGGGGGACCGGAGTCCCGCGGCGGCATTGATCATAGCCGGAAAACATTGGCCGAATAAATATGGCCGAAAAAAAAGCATTAAAAAAGAACAACATAAAAAAGGACTGCCGGTTGTGTGATACGGCAGTCTTTGCTTTTTCTGGTTGTTCTATTCATTTTCCAGGTACTTTACATAACCTGCTTTTGTATCCGCATACCTGGACTGGCTGATGGGAAGTTCCTTTCCGTTCTTCAGGATGATGGAATACTTCTCCAGCTGGGAGATATGCCTGAGATTGACCGCATAGCTCTTATGGCACTGCAGGAAACAGCAGCCGTGTTCATAGGCAAGGAAATCCGAGATCTTCAGATTGATGGACTTGATCAGTCCTGACTGCCCATAGATGTTCAGCTTGCGTTTATCACTTTCAACATAATAGATATCATCGTAAGGCACGGTGAAAATACCCTGCTTATTAATGATGGTGAAAATCTTCTCCCCGGACTGGGTCAGCTCACTCCGGACCTTATGGAGCGCCTGTTTGACCCGGTCTTCCTTGAGGGGAACCTGCAGCACATAGATGGGATCTGCCTCAAACACATCGAATAAATTCTCATTTAATTCCGACAGGAAGACAATCTTTATCTCTGCATTGATCTCCTGCAGCCGTCTGGTATAGCTGATGATCTCTTTCGCCTCTTTCTCGAGGGACAGAAGAAGAATCTTGTAGGAAGGACCCTTTTTGACAGCCTGCTTTAATTCATCGGAACTCTCCCAAGTGATAATATTGGCGTTGGGACACTCGTTGCCGATAATTTCCAGCAGATGTTTTTTTATCTCTGTATTGTATTCCAATATACCGATATGCATAAGCGCCTGAGCCCTTTCTGGTCATCATCATCTCGTTCTAACGATGGAAAGTAATAAAGTACTGGTTTCATTCTGTCAGAATTTCAGCTTTGTTTAATAATTATAGCATAGCGCTTTATTTTTAAACATTTTTGTTTATAGCAGTTAACCCTTTAATTATGACAAACAAACCGGGTCCCGGCTACCACTCTATCGCAGAAAATGAAAAGGCCCCGGACAAAAATGCCGGGGCCCTGGTATCAGGCAATATACAATTTCAGTAAATATGAATTACATTAACTGACGGAACATAGCCTCGAACTGTTCGATAGTAGCCGGTCTTGGGTTACCGGGAGCACATGCGTCAGCTGCTGCGGATTCGCAAAGGAACGGAAGATCCTCTTCCTTGATATCCAGCTTGGTAGGAATTCCTACGTCAACGGATAACTGACGAACAGCGTCGATGGCTGCCTTGCGGTACTCTTCCTGGCTCATGTCAGCGGTGTCAACACCGAATGCCTCTGCAATGTCTTTAAACTTGGGTCCTGTGTATTCCTGGTTGAAGTCCATAACGATCGGAAGCATCATAGCGCAGGCAACACCATGAGGTGTATCATATACGGCACCCAGAGTATGAGCCATGGAATGAGCGATTCCAAGACCTACATTGGAGTAAGCCATAGCGGTTACATACTGAGCGAGAGCCATGCCTTCACGTCCGTCCGGATCGTTCTCAACTGCAGCACGCAGATTCTTGGCGATCAGCTGGATGGATTTCAGGTTGAGGCAGTCTGCCAGTTCCCATGCTGCTCCGGTGGTGTAACCTTCGATTGCGTGGGTAAGGGCATCCATACCTGTGGAAGCGGTAAGACCCTTGGGCATAGAGGACATCATATCCGGGTCTACTACTGCGATATCAGGAATATCGTTGGGGTCTACACAAACGAATTTACGTTTCTTTTCAACGTCTGTGATTACGTAGTTGATGGTGGACTCAGCACCTGTTCCGCCTGTGGTGGGAACAGCGATGGTGAATACGGTACGTTTGCTGGTGGGAGAAAGTCCTTCAAGAGAACGAACATCGTAGAAATCAGGGTTGTTCACGATGATTCCGATACCCTTACCGGTATCCATGGAGGAACCACCACCGATTGTGATCATCATATCAGCACCGGAAGCCTTGTAAGCATCTACACCATGCTGAACATTCTCGATGGTCGGATTCGGTTTGATGTCAGTATATACTTCAAAATCAATGCCGTTCTCTGTCAGCAGGTCTGTAACCTTAGCTGTCACGCCGAATTTTACCAGATCGGGGTCAGAAGCAACAAATGCTTTCTTGAATCCTCTTTCTTTGATGAGTCCCGGGATCTCCTGGATAGCGCCATGGCCATGATAGGAAATACCATTCAATACGAAACGATTAACTGCCATAATAATCCTTCTCCTTTTTGAAAAAATGTACATTAACAGTGACTTCTGCGGGATAAACTTATAGATTTCTCCATAATCTATCCCTTTTGCTTATATTTTATCGTATTTATTATATTTTTAAAAGGTTTTTTTAAGGCAAAATATCGCTTGATAATGTATTTTTTTACTATTCTGCCCGCCCGAACATGGCGGATTGCTTTTTCATCTGATATAATTGGAATAAGCGGAAGAAGAACATTTTTCTTCCGGACCAATATTCTAATATTTATCACACACCTGGTTTAGATAAGGAGGGAAAAAATGAAGAAAACATTCAAGTATCTGTCAACTTTGATCGTCGCGATCGCACTCACCCTGGTCCTGAAAGTTCCGGCACAGGCATCCGGTAATCTGAAGCAGACCAAATGTACTGCAAACTCTGTCACGGTATCCTGGACTACACCTTCAATGTATTCATCCAATTATAAGCTCACAGGATATATGCTTTCAGCAGACAACGGAGCTTACACCAAATCCGATATCGCTGCTGATGCGACCTCCGCGACCATCAGCCTTCCTGCAAATTATATAGGATATCTGAGGCTCTATTACTATTACAGGTATACAAACCCCTATGACGGAAGCACAAAGGATGATAACAGTTTTTGCGACAGCACATATGTGAATACGGGAATCTCGACCCCGAAGAAAGACCATTTTGCCGCCACCAGTTTTCTGCCTACTACCAAGAAGGTAAGTATCGAAGCTGCCACTTACAACAGCCAGCACCGCACACAGCTGCAGATCTTTAAGGGAGACAGTTCGAAACCTTTTAAGACCGTTAATTTCAGAGGATCCTCTGAGTATATCAGTGTAAAAAAGAATACGGTATACCGGTTCCGGATCAGAAACTATTATCAGAACACAGACAGCGGTACCACAACTTTTTCCAATTGGAGCCCTTGCCGTGCATTCGTAATGCCCGATTTTAAGTATGCAGGTGGCAAGAAATGCTACAAACTGAAAATGAAAAAAGTGAATGGCGTTTCAAAGTATGTGGCTAAAACATCCAAGAAAAACGACAGCGGGTTTAAAACGTCAAAATCCTTTAAAGCCAAAAACAAGAAATCATATACTGTAACGATCAAGAAAAACGTCTATCCGAAAAAGACAAATTATTTCAAATTATACATTTATATCAAAACGAAGAAGTTTAATGGAATGAGTGATTGTATCGGTACAGGTTCTACCTATATCAGAAAATGATCTTCAAGGGCTCCGACGTCAATCCGGCCCGACAAATGAAAACTGCCATATCCGGGAAGCCTCTCCCGGGCATGGCAGTTTTATTTTTTTAATGTTTTTTTATGATTTTTCAGACTACATGGATCATCGCTGTTCTCAATCCACCCTCCTGGCTCCCCAGAAGAAACCCGCCACGGTACCGGGCCCGGTATGGCTTCCGATAGTGGTGCCGATGTCGAAAACCTTCACGGTCTCAACCTTGGGAAGGGATTCCCTGAAAAGATCGGCGACCTTCTCCGCATCCTCCTCGCAGGCTGAATTGGAGATGAAGATCTTTCCTGAATAATCCTTTCCCTGATCGATGAGTTCAAGACTTTTCTCCACGATCTTCCTGATCACTTTGTTCTTGGATCGTATCTTCTGTCTTACCACCAGTTTGCCTTCATAGTCAACATTCATCAGGGGACAGATATTCAGCATCTTGCCGAAAAAACCTGCTGTGGGGGAGATCCTGCCGCCCCGGATGAAGAAGGTAAGGTCGGAGGAGAAAAACCAGTGGTTCAGTTCCAGCTTATGTTCTTCCGCCCAGGAGGCCGCTTCTTCCACGGACATCCCCTCGTCCCTCAGGTCCGCCAGCTTATCCATCAGGAGCCCGCAGCCGGAGGAAGCGGCAAGGGAATCCACAACAAAGATCTTTCTTTCGGGATACTTCTCGGCCAGCTCACTCTGCGCCAGCCTGCAGGAATTGATGGTCCCGGAAATCCCGGAGCTTATGGTAAGATGAAGGATATCTTTTCCTTGCTTCAGAAATTGCTCAAAATATTCGGAGTAGTCTTCTATATTTACCTGGGAAGTCTTCGTCATCTCACCTTCGACCATGCGCCGGTAGAATTCCTTCATGGTGATGGTATATCCCAGGTCATCTACAAATTCCTCACCGCCCAGGGAGTAGTGGAGACCGATATAGTGGATATTCCTGCTCTCCAGATATTCTTTGGACAGATCCGCCGCAGTACAGCAGCTTAAAACGTAATCACTCATCTTTGTTCCTCCTGTTGCTCTATATACCGACTGTTTTGGAATGAAACAGTATCTTATGCGAAAATTGAATGAAAAAACTCTCTCTTATCTTTTATATTACCACATAATATAGTTTTCATGTCAACATTTAACTATTTTTAAGAAATAATTTTTAAATATTTCTCATAAACGATATCTCTCATAAACAAGATCATTTCATCCACTGCGCCTTTTTCTCATAGAAGGGAACCGCATAAAAGGAAGCCGCTGCTGTTTTCCCCTATATCAGAAAAAGGCGCAGCACCTGATCGTGCTGCGCCATAGAAATCATGACTGATATTTTGTTCCGGGACGGATTATTTGGTTGCACCCATCCAGCCTGCGATTACCATTCTCTGAACTTCGCTTGTTCCTTCGTAGATCTCAGTGATCTTAGCGTCACGCATAAATCTCTCGAACGGATACTCTCTTGTGTAGCCGTATCCACCGATCAGCTGGAGACATCTTCTGGTCACATCACTTGCAACCTCGGAAGCAACGAGTTTGCCCATAGCTGCCAGATGGCTGTGAGGTTCATGGTCTTCCTTAGCCTGAGCTGCACGGTAAACAAGAAGACGGGCACCGTCTAACTTAGCCTGCATATCAGCTAACTGGAACTGAGTATTCTGGAATTTCCAGATCGGTTTTCCGAACTGAATTCTCTCTTTTGTATACTTAACTGTCTCATTGATGGCAGCCTGAGCGATACCAAGAGCCTGAGCACCGATACCGATACGTCCGCCGTCAAGTGTCATCATGGCAACCTTGAAGCCCTTGCCAACTCCGCCGAGAACGTTCTCCTTCGGAACCTTAACGTCTTCAAAGATCAGCTCGCATGTGGAGGAACCACGGATACCCATCTTCTTCTCATGAGCACCGATGGAGAAGCCTTCCATACCTTTTTCCATGATGAAAGCAGTGATGCCCTTGTTGCCAAGAGACTTGTCTGTCATTGCGAATACAACAAATGTATCAGCATAACCGGCGTTAGTGATGAAGATCTTGGAACCATTGATCAGATAGTAGTCGCCCTTGTCTTCTGCAACTGTCTTCTGCATAGCAGCATCTGTACCTGCACCCGGCTCGGTAAGACCGAAAGCACCAAGTTTTTCACCGGAGCAAAGATCCGGTAAGTATTTCTGTTTCTGCTCTTCTGTACCGAAGTTGAAGATCGGCCATGCACACAGGGATGTGTGAGCGGAAACCATAACAGATGTTGTAGCGCAGTACTCAGCAAGTTTCTCGCAAACTCCGATGTAGTTCACATAGCTTAAGCCAGCTCCGCCGTACTCTTCCGGGAACGGAACGCCCATCATACCCATCTCAGCAAGTGCGTGCCATGTCTCTTCCGGGAAACGCTCGTTCTCGTCTACTTCTGCAGCCTTTGGTCCGACCTCTTTTTTACAAAAGTCATCAAGCATTTCTAAGATTTCAAGTTCTTCTTCATTGAATTTAAAATTCATAAAGTACCCCTTTCTTTAAATGTGGAACAATATAATGTCAACAAATTCTTTCTTAATATAACATAATCTGTGATTGCGGACAATCACAGATTATGTAAAAAGTCATATAATCATCCTGAAACCAGATAGGGAATTCCCTAAAATTGTTTCAATTATTTCTTGAACTCTTCAGCCAGCGGAGGAATGACATCAAAGAGGTTTCCAACAACACCGTAATCAGCGATATCAAAGATAGGAGCGTCAGCATCTTTGTTGATGGCAATGATCGTGTCGGATCCGCTCATACCTGCAACATGCTGGATAGCGCCGGAGATACCACATGCAACATAGATCTTCGGAGCAACGGTCTTTCCTGTCTGTCCTACCTGATGAGCGTGGGAGATCCAGCCTGCATCAACAGCTGCACGGGAGGAACCTACAACACCGCCCATAGCGTCAGCCAGAAGCTTGATGGTTTCGAAACCTTCCGGTCCGCCTACACCACGGCCGCCGGATACGATAACGTCAGCGCCTTCAAGGTCAACGGACTCGCCGCCATCTTCCTTGATGATCTCGATAAGAGTTGTGCGGATCTCGGAAGGATCTACATGAATGTCTTCCTTGATGATCTCTGCGTGCGGAGCAACCGGCTCACCCTTCTTGAAAACGCCGGGACGGACGGTTCCCATCTGCGGGAAGGAATCCGGACAGAGGATAGTAGCCATAAGGTTACCGCCGAAGGTAGGACGGGTCCATGCAACCTTACCGTTTTCTTCATTGATGTCTACGCCTGTACAGTCAGCGGTAAGACCTGTCTTTAAGAAGCAGGATACACGCGGAGCAACGTCACGGCCATTGTTGGTAGCACCGATCATCATGGATGTGGGAGCGTATTTCTCAATAACTTCGATCAAAGCTTTTCTGTATGCGTCTGTGGTATAGTGAGCATATTCCTCACCTTCAACTACGATGATCTGATCAGCGCCCAGTTCATTAACAGCGTCAACTGCTGCCTGAACATTGTTTCCGATAACTACAGCAGAAAGTTTGCCGCCCTGCTTGTCAGCGATCTCTCTACCCGGAGTAAGTAATTCCAAACCAACATTTTTTGCGGTTCCGTCTTCATTTGTCTCAACGAAAACCATTAAATCTTTTGTTTTTGCTTCCATTACACTTACCTCCTGCAAATTATAATACACCAGCGTCGCTCAGTGCATCGTAAAGTTTCTTAGCGGATTCTTCAGCAGTCTCCTCCTGAATCTTCATGCCGCCGGTCTTCTTCTGTGGAACATGTGTCTTTTTAACTCTGGTAGGAGATCCGTTCAGACCGATCTGTGTCTCATCCAGTACTAATTCTTCATCATCGATAACCGGGATCTGAGCCCTGTTGGCAGCCAGTTTACGTTTGATGGTCGGGAAACGGGGATCAAATGACGGTTTTGTGAAGGTAACAACACATGGCAGCGGAGCAGAGAGAACTTCAACGCCTCCGTCAACTTCTTTGTTGACCTTGATGGTATCGCCTTCTACGAAAGCTTCCAGACCATATGTGATCTGCGGTAAACCAAGATGCTCGGCAAACTCGGGACCTGTCTGTGCGGTATCACCGTCGATAGCCTGTTTTCCGAAGAAGAATGCATCAAATTTGATCCCTTCTTTTTCTTCGATCAGTTTTGCAGCTTCGCTGATGATATAACTGGTAGCTAATGTATCGGATCCTGCGAATTTACGGCCGGAAATAAGATAAGCCTTATCTGCAGCGATAGCAACACATTCTTTTAATGCAGCCTTAGCCTGATCCGGGCCCATGGACATAACAACGATCTTGGTATCAGGATCTTTGTCCTTGATTCTGGCAGCTGCCTCCAGAGCGTAACCGTCGAACGGGTTAACGATGGAAGGTACTCCCTGACGGATCAGTGTGTTTTTTACCGGATCGATCTTAATCTCGTTGGTATCCGGAACCTGTTTTACACAAACAAGAATATTCATTGTGTCTCCTCCTTTTTCAATCGGTATGTAACTTATCAAAACCCCTATGAGATAAAGAGTTTCAAATTGAATAAAGCCTGTCTCCGCTCCCGGACCGATCAGACTTTATCATCAACAGGTACGTTGTAATAATTATACAACAGATGCCATAGTACAAACAAATAGAATTTTCCATAAAAAATATACGGAATCCATTAGTTTTGTTGAATTATTTTATCAAAATTTACACTTCAAGTCAACCAACGGGAAGCCTTATCTGAAGATAAGGCACAAGATTTAAAGATCTGTCCGATTTTTTTATCACATTTGACCAAAATCAGCCCTGGAGTTTCTGCACCAGTTCCTCGCAGATCTGCAGCCTTGTCTTTCCGTCGGTTTTAATGATGATATCCGCCACCGCTTCATAGCTGGGTTTTCTCTTCTCCATCAGCTGGGCGATCAGTTCCGCCTTCTTGTTGTTTTCAAGAAGCGGGCGGCTGTGGTCATCCTTAAGTCGTTCGAGGATCGTCTCCGGTGTGGCCGTCAGAAGGACTACCTTGCCGATTTTCTTCATCTCGGCATGATTTCCGGTCCTCATGGGCGTGCCTCCGCCGCAGGAAATCACTGTATTCCTTTTCTTCTGCAGTTCTTTGAGAAGTTCCGTCTCCGCGTTCCGGAAATAGTCCTCCCCGTATTCCTCAAAGATGTCGGGGATGCTCATGCCCTCCCTCTGGGAAATGATCTGATCCATCTCCACAACATCCATATTGAAGATGAGATTCAGATAATTGGAGATAGTGGTCTTCCCGGCACCCATGAATCCGATGAGCAGGATATTGTAATCAAACAGTTTTCTTGCCTGGATCCGTTTGCTGTTGAGATATACCGCGTTAAAGATATCCCTGATCTCCTTCTGGTGCGGGACACCTTCCAGAGCCTTGGTCATATGCTCCGCCTGTTTCTTCTCCTGATCGGGCTGGATGATCGCCAGTCCGTTTTTCTCTTTATAGACCATGATCTGCTCAACGATCCTGTTGCGCATGATCAGTGTATTCAGCAGGATCTCATCACACTGGGCCAGATCCTCACGTAATAATTTCAGTTCTTCCATCGTTTATTCCTCCGGCTGTTTCCCGTCCAGCAGGCCGAAAGTCTTGGCCTCAACCTTGTCCTCACCAAACACGTTTTTATCGAAATACAGATCTGTTTCATGCTTCAGCATATTTCGGACATAATCGTCAAAATCGATCCGCAGATTATAGAATTCGATCACTATCTTGGAGATGATCTTGCCCTGGTCATCCCTGACAACAACATCATAGGTTGACAGGCATTGCCCCGTCTTGATCTCCGAGGCTTCCGCTATGAGTTTCTCAGGCATATAGGCCGGGTTGACAAAATAGGCGCTTGCATTGGAGGTACTCCCCACCTTTCCTCTGGTCAGGGCAGCCGTTCCGGCCACGAAATCAGCCAGAAGAAACACCATTCCACCGTGTACGGACCCGATGGGGTTCATGTGAAATGCCTGACAGAGCATCTCCCCTCTGGCCCACCCGGGTTTCGCATCGGTGATCTTCATGGCCATATGCCTGCTTACGGTCCCGCTGTTATTGCGGAAATTAATAAGCTCGTCCATATGTTCCATGAAGTCTTCTTTCTTCGACATAATCCTTCCCTTTCCGTCATCAGATAAGCGGCTTCTCCTCCAGCATAAGCCGGAGCTTCTCATAGGTCTCTTCCACCGAACCGCTGTTGTCGATAACCCGGTCACTGTTCTTTATATACTCCTCTTCCCGGAGCTGGTTTCTCATGACCGAACGGCTCTTTTCCTCGCTGTAACCCCTTCCCTCCATCAGGCGGCGTATCCTGGTCTCCTCGTCGGCATAGACATACCAGAGCTCATCCAGATATTTCCTGTATCCGCATTCGATCAGGAGCGCAGCCTCAAGGGCGATAAAGGAAATGTCCTCATCCTTCTGCATCTCCTCTATCCGATCCATGATCTCCTTCTCGATATTGGGGTGGGTCACGGAGTTTAGTTTTTCCAGGGCTTCCTTATCATGAAAGACGATCCTGGACAGCTTGGCCCGGTCGATGGTTGCGTCAGAGGTCAGGATCACATTTCCGAAACAGTCGATGATATCCCGGTAATTCTTCCCGCCGGGAGCCATCAGCTCATGACCGATCCGGTCAGCAATGATGAGACCGGCATTGAATCTGTCCCGAAGGAGTTCCATGACCACCGTCTTCCCGCAGCCGGTACCGCCGGTTATCCCTACAACTTTCTTTCTTCCTGAAATCGTCATCTTTCTCCCCCCTATTTACAAATATTTTTTTTGACCTTCCCGCAATGGTTATGCTATCATAGATGTAACATTTTTTATATACGGTTTTTGCCGCAAATTTAATAAATATCCTACAGTGAGGTACTACCCATGAGCAAAGCAATCTATCCCGGTACTTTCGACCCTCTGACCCGCGGCCATCTCTATGTGATCCGCAGGGCATCCGTGATCTTTGATGAGGTCGTGGTGGGGCTTTTGAACAACAGTGCGAAAAATCCGCTTTTCTCCGTCCAGGAAAGGATGGACATGATAAGAGAAGTCACTTCCGATATCCCCAATGTGAAGATCGTTCCTTTCGATGGCCTTCTCATGCATTTTGCCCAGGAGCAGAAAGCGAACGTGGTACTCCGGGGTATCCGTACCGGCGGGGAATTCGAATTTGAACTGATGAATGCCCACGCCAACAAAAAGATCGCACCTGAGGTAGATACCCTCTTCTTCCCCTGCGATATCGACTATTCCTGTGTCAGCTCCAGCATGGTCCGCGACGTGGCCGCCTACGGCGGGGAAGTCCGGGATTTTGTTCCGGATTCCATCGCGGAAAAGCTCTACCGCAAACTGGAAGAAAAAGGGCTGATCAAGACTCCGAAATCAGACAAATGATTTGTGGATCAGCTGAAGGATCGTATTCAAGTCCTCCACTCCGACCTGTCCCGGAGCGGAGGCTTTTTTTGCCGCTCCAAAGGTCAGGGCTGAACCGAATATTTCCCCGCAAAGCCTGCTGATGACCCCTGTCCCTGCCATGGACATGGTGATGATGGGACGGTCTGCATAGGTGGTATACATCTCCTCCGTGGCACTAAGAAGAGTGAGGACATCCCGGGTGTTCCTGGGCATGACCGCGATCTTGGGGATGTCCGCATCGAATTCCTGCATCTTGCGGAGTCGTCCGACGATATCTTCCTTATCCGGCGTCTTGTCGAAATCATGGTTGGAGGCCACGACCTTAACCCCGGCCTTGTGGGCTTCCGCGATGATCTTCCCTACGATCTCATCACCGGTAAAGATCTCCACATCAATTAGGTCAACCAGGCCGGTCCTGGCAGCCTCGATATTGATCCGGGCATACTCCTCCGGCTCAACGGACTTCTCCCCGCCTTCCTTTGAAGTGCGGAAAGTCATCAGCAGAGGAAGGTCTCCCAGGGCCTCTCTCAATTCCTTAAGTACATCCAGAAGCTTGTCCCGGTCAAAAACAGATTCAAACCAGTCGATCCTCCATTCCACCACATCCACGGGGATGTCATGAAGGCCGGCTGCCTCCGACAGGATATCTTCTCTGGTCACGCCGACGATAGGCACACAGATCTTGGGGATACCTTCACCGATGACCGTATCTCTTATTCTGACTGTTTTCATTATTTTTCCTTTCTTAAATTCCGTTCCTGTATACATCATGATCCCGTCAGTCATCGTAGCGGATATTCAGGATCTCTTTCATATATTCGATGGGCATGGGTCTGCCTGTCCACAGTTCAAAGGCGGCGGATCCCTGAAAGAGCATCATGCCAAGGCCGTTCATGGTCTTGCACCCTGCCTCTTTGGCCATCTTTCTCATCTTGGTCTCAAGGGGTGAGTAGGGCACATCCGCCACGATCAGTTCCGGCCTGAAATAGGAGATATCCGGCACCACCGAAACATCCTCCAGAGGTTTCATTCCTGTACAGGTAGCATTGACAAAGAGGTAGCTGGAATCCATTTCCCTCCTGAGCAGATCTGTATCATACAGATCATAAAGTGCTGCCTTACAGCCGGTATTCTTGTTGATCTTTTCCACGTTATCAAGGCCTCTGTCCCAGAATTCATCCTTCCGGTTGAAGATGGATATCTCGGAAACTCCGTCCAGGGCAGCCTGGATCTCAATGGCCGTTCCCGCTCCGCCGCATCCGCATATGGTCACCTTTTTGCCGATGGGGTCGATGTTGTTGTCTTTTAATGATTCCATGAATCCGATCCCATCGGTGATGTGTCCGGTCAGGTGACCGTTGTCGTTGACGATGGTATTGACCGCGCCGCACAGCCGTGCTGCCGGAGACAGTTCGTCAAGGTACTGACCCACAAGGGTCTTGTTGGGCATGGAAATATTTGATCCCCTCATCTTCAGGGTGCGGATCGCTTTTACCGCGTCCTCGATCTCATCGGCCCCCACTTCAAATGCCAGGTAGGCATAATCGAATCCCAGTTTCGCAAAGGCTTCATTCTGCATTGCAGGTGAGCTGGAATGACGGATGGGATATGCCATAAGCCCGATCAGTTCAGTATGTCCTGTAATTCTTTCTGCCATAATTTTCTCCTTATCTCATTTCTTTGCCTGCTTGATTCTGTTGTTTCCTGGTGATTCTGCTGTTTCCCGGTTGACTTTGCTGTTTCCCGGTTGATTCTGCTGTTTATAGTATAAATTATATAATCTCCTCCCTGTTCATTCAAGGGAAAAACAAAGGAGGATGCCGTATAATCTTATACAGCATCCCCCTGTAATCATCCGGTTTTCTTTCAGAAAAATTCCATTTCCTTTATGATGCGTCTTACCCTGTCCTGCATGGTCAGGTTGGCACGGTATTGGGGATTCCCGGAATCTTCGTCAGGAAACAGTTCCTCCCCCTTCTTCAGGTTCTCCATGGCAGCCTCCAGCCTGTCCGGGTCAAGACCCGGGTAGCTGAGATATACCTGGCCCAGGTTGGTATAGCTGACAGCACATTCCCTTTCATATCCGGTCAGTTGTTCATAGATCTCCACAGCCCTTTTTCCGCAGTACAGGGCTTCTTTCCTGTTGCCGGCATCCAGGGCGGCCATCATCATCCTCCTGTAAAGCCGTCCCAGCCGCTGGTCCAGAAGTATGCCCCGATACAGATAAATGGTTTCGATCTCCTGGTAGATGGCAAAGGCCTCATCGGGATCTTCCTCTTTTGCGGCTTTCTCCATCCACTCCTCAAGATAAAGGGTCTCCTCTTCATTCAGCTTCCCCTGGCTTGTGGGTATATTCTCATTTTGTCTTGTCTCATTTTCTTTATTCATGTCAGTCCCCCGCCAACTCTTTCCTCAATATTTTCTGCTGAGGACCATGTAGATGATCCAGTAAAGCAGCATAATTACACAAACCATCCATCCGAGCATGATCTGCAACGTCTCCTGACCCATGAACATGGCGATCACGGAGCCGACCGCACCTCCCAGGACAACAATATATCCTGTCCAGGACCAGCTTTTCATCCGCAGAAATCTGTTCCGCTCATCATTGATCTTGGTGTCAACCATCTCTTTATAACCGGGGTCCCTTCTGTACCTGATTATGGCTATGATCCGGCAAATGCCGATGACCATGAGGACTGCGCCTATCCCCGAATAAGCAGAGGAATCCAGTTTCCCTATAAAGCTGAGCCCCAGTAATACCACACCAAGCACCAGCCAGAAGATACTCAGTGCCAGTTTTTTATTATCGTAATACATGATCATTCCTCCTCAAAGATAAAAACTTCTTCAATGGTCATCCCGAAGTATCTTGCGATCTTATGAGCCAGCAGGATGGAAGGATTATAGCGGCCGTTCTCCAGCGAGCTGATGGTCTGCCGGGAGACTCCCATCAGCCGGGCCAGCTCATCCTGCTTGATCTTCCTCGAATTGCGGATCTCCTCTATCCTGTTTTCCATTGCATCACCTCTTTGGCCTGTTCAAAAGGGTAGTCACGAATGTAAAGCTTCCTTTACACCATATATAACACCGGCTAAAAGAAATGTCAAGCATACTTTACATAAAAAGTCTGTTACGGTATACTTTTTTCTTTATAATTGTGATAATATATGGATAAAGCAGCTATATCGGAATCATACCAGGAGGAATGCCTATGAAATTTATCTCATGGAACATAGATTCACTTAACGCCGCTCTCACCGGGGAAAGCCCCAGAGCTGCCATGTCCAGGGACGTGCTGGCCATGATCGCCCGGGAGGATGCAGATATCATAGCTCTGCAGGAAACCAAGCTCCCCGAAAAAGGGATGAACAAGAAACAGGCAGCGGCCCTGAATGAATATTTTCCGGATTATGAACTTGCCTGGGTCAGTTCAAGGGCGCCCGCCAGAAAAGGTTATGCCGGCACCATGGCTCTCTACAAAAAAGGCTTGGAAGTGACGGCCGACTTCCCGGCTATCCTGGCCCCGGAGCCCATGGATTCCGAGGGACGTCTGATCACTCTCGAGCTCCCGGACTTCTATTTTAACCTGGTCTACACTCCCAATGCGGGGGATGGTCTTAAAAGACTGGATGAACGGCAGGCCTGGGACAGAAAATATGCGGATTATCTGCAGGAACTGGACAAAAACAAACCGGTCATCGCCTGCGGGGACTACAATGTGGCCCACAAAGAGATCGATCTGGCCCATCCCGAAAACAATCACATGTCACCCGGCTTCACTGATGAGGAGAGGGAAGGCTTTACCCACCTTCTATCCTCCGGTTTCACCGACAGTTTCCGCCACCTTCACGGGGACATCGAAGGTGTTTATTCCTGGTGGGCCCAAAGGGTAAGGACAAGCAAGATCAACAACAGTGGCTGGAGGATCGATTATTTTCTGGTGAGCGACAGGATCAGTTCTAAGGTGGTCCGGTCGGAGATGCTGGATTCCGGACCCCGTCAGGATCACACCCCGCTGCTTCTGGAAATTGATATCTGAAGGCAGCTGTAAACCAATGAATCATATCTGTTAAGGAGGTAAAAGCAACATGAAAAAATATATTGCTATGCTCATGCTGGCATTCGTCTTTATCCTGGGTTTCCGAAGCTTCAGTGTCCAGGCTGCAACTATGAAAAACGGAGTTGCTGTTATTGACAACGGAAGCAAGGACAGCTTCAAGGCAGATCTGACCGGCGACGGAAAAGCTGACACAATTGAGTATGAGTGCATTTTTGATGACAAAAGCTATAAGAGTTCCGTATATCTGAAGGTGAACGGTGTGGATGTAAAGACATGGTCCAATGTCGATTATCCCCCTAATGTGAAGATCGTGAAGGTCGCCAAAGAATATTTTATCGAGATCACTACTGAAGGGAACGGAGTAACTTCCGGAAAGCTGTTCACGTTTAAGAACGGCCAATTGAAAACTGCTTTGAATTATGCAAACCTGGTAAACAAATCTCTCCTGACCAAAGGAAAGTTTGTTTATATCGAAGATGCCTGGGATATGATCACTGCCACCAAAGTAAAAGGCTCGAAGATCTACCTGGAGATAAGTCTGGGAACAAAGAGCCTGGGGCAGATCAAGATTACGAATCTCCCCATTTACCGTACCAAGAAGAGCTTCACCGTAAAAAAAGATGCCGGCACTGCAAAGTTTACCTTGATCGATAAGAAGAAAGGAAAACCTGTGAAATCTTTTACTGCCAAAAAGAAGATTACCGTGTATAAGACTCAGGGCGGTACGAAGAAAGCAAAATTCTCCATCAAAAAGAATTCCACCTTCAAGATCACCAAAGGTGCCATCGTCAACAAAAACATCTACATCAAAGTCAAAACATCCAAGGGAACAGGCTGGATCAAACTTACCAAGTCTGCCCTGGTCAAAGCCAAAGGAATGTTGGTCTGGGGATGATATGTCACAAAAAAACGGCGTGTTTTCAATACACGCCGTTTTTTTGTGGTCGATTTTTAAATTCTGTCGATAAAAGCCTTAAATTCCGTAATACTTCTCGGGTAGACCAGGCCGGAGGAGATCAGGTTTTTCTCCTCGATGATCCGGCATACATCAAACATGGTGGGATGCTTCAGACTCGCCTGCTCCAGGATATCGTCCTGTTTGAAGATGTTAAAGGGGGTATCATCCGCGATGATCTGTCCGTTGCTGAACACGATCACACGGTCTGCCCAGCGGTAGGCAAAATCTACGTCATGGGTGGAGATCAGCATGGTTCTTCCTTCCTCGTTCATCTTCCCCAGGACCTCTTCAAGCATGGCAGCATTCAGGGGGTCCAGCGCGGCAGTGGGCTCATCAAAGATAATGACCTCGGATTCCATGGCGATGATGTCGGCAATGCTGACACGTTTCTTCTCGCCGCCGCTCAGATAGTGGGGTGCCCGTTTTTTGAAATCACTGATGTTCATATAGGCAAGGGCGGTATCCACACGTTTGATCACTTCCTCTCTGGGAAGCTTGAGATTCATGGGGCCAAAGGAGACTTCCGCTTCCACGGTGGAGGCTATGATCTGGTTGTCGGCATCCTGAAATACGATACCTACATTTTTTCTCAGTTCATTGAGGCTTTTCTTGTCGATGGTTTTTCCCCGGTAAATGATCTGGCCTGAGGATGATTTCAATACACCGTTGATGTTCAGGAAGAAGGTGGATTTGCCGGCTCCGTTGGATCCCAGCACTGCGATTTTTTCTCCTTCGTAGATGTCAAGGTTGATGCCTTTTAATGTTTCTTTTTCATCGTTATATCTGAAATGTAAATCTTTTACCTGTAAGATGGGGTTCTCTTTATTATTCATGGTTATTCTCCTTCTATGATTTCAAATGGTGTTAAGTAGTTTTTTGTCCGGTCTACCTGGTGAGGAACCAGATAAGGCATATCAGGCTGATGAAGATCACTGCGAAAATGATCTGCCATGTTTTCACCGGTTTTTCTTCCTCCAGGAAGTTCAGTTCTCCGTCGTAGCATCTGGCTTCCAGGGCATTATAATAAGCATTTGCTTTCTTCATGGATACGATAAAAAGGTTGCTTGCGATATGGCCGAAGCTGTAACAGGATGTCCGGAAATCACAGTAACCCAGCCTTGATTCCGCGGAATTCTTGAGGCGTGTATAAGTTTCCAGCATGATAAATATATACCGGTAGATCATATTCATAAGCTCTACGATCAGTTTCGGTATATGGACCCTGCGGAGGACCGAAACCAGCTCTGTAAGAGGTGTGGTCAGGGTCATCATGTAGAGGGCACTCACCGCTCCGAAAGCCTTCAGGATCAGGACCGCTGCCTGAAGCAGGCTTTTTCTGGACCAGTAGATATAAAAGAGATTGAATACATGCAGATTATACTCGCCCGTCGGTTTAAGAGAATAACCTATGGCTATGGTGATCGCTCCTACCACCATGAATACGATGGGGATAGTCATCATGGAAAGATAGTGGTCAAATTCCAGTCCACCGATCACTACCGTAAGGTAACCCATCATAAGGATGACGGCTATGGATACATAGATGTTGTTGAACGCGATGCAAAGGATCAGGCAGATGGTCGCCAGAAGGACTTTATAGCCTGCGTTCCAGCTCCTCAGCTTAGAGCTGTATGCGAGGGCATCGATCCCCAGGGATCCGCCGTGGGAATGTCCGATATGAAAATGGTGGTGATTATGTCTTCCCTTCCATAATCCATGAGCAAACATCGCGACCGCGACGATGATCAATGATATAATAACTATTTTTTCCATGTCTACTCCTCCGTTGTCGTATTAAGTATTAAAAATCTTAAGACTATTATATATCAAATTAATACTACATAAAGATAATATATTGATACTAAAGAGTATTAATTTGTATTTTGAGTCTTAAATTAGGTGTAAAAGTATGAAAAGACCAAAAGAAAACCATCTGTCAATCTCCCGATCGATCAACAGATGGTCTTACTTAATGATCATTATCTTATACCTGATGATATATTTTTGCTCCGGTTACCTGCCTTCGTCCTCCACCAGTTCCTTCTTATATTTATAATAGGTGTTTCTTGAGATCGTTCCCATATCACTTCTGATCTGTTCCATGGTCTGGACATCGTTCATCAGTCCGTCGTAATTCTGGTTGTATTTTTTGATCAGTTCCTTAACCATAAAGGATTTCCGGGATTCATATCTCTTTCCCCGGCCTGCTCCGTTCTTTCTCTCTTCTTCCCTGGCATGCTGGTAGCTTTCCTTCATGTGGCTTCTCTGCATCTGCAGATCTTCCCAGTTCTTTTCCAGGATTTTGGCGATCTGGGCTTTCAGAAGCTGCTGCAGGCTTTCCTCGACAGCCGGATGTGACGATTCCGGAGTCTGAGAGATCATTTCCTTATATACAGTCATAAATACTTCCGTGTTCATATAAGGCTGATTGATAAAGATCAGTTGAACTCCTTTGTCCGCAAGCTCTTTATAATAAGTAAATAATTCTCCGGGATCACGGCTTAAACGGTCCATGGAATGTACGATCAGAGTATCATCCTGGTCCAGCTGGGCGATAAGCCTTTTCAGTTCCGCACGGTCTGTCACTGTTTTTGAGTATACTTCCTTGATCACGATCGCATTGGGGAAACTGCGGTTGATGCTTTCGATCTGTTTGTCGAACTGAGGTCTGGAGCAGCCGGAGCTGCAGTATCCGAATTCTTTTGCCATAGTTTGCTCCTTTCTAATATGAATATAGAGAATCAATCTGATCATGCAGGTCACGTCAGATCTATTATTTCCGTATCAAAAATAGGACTTCCTATATTTAATATTAATATAACACACATTAATAAATAGTACTATCTCTTTTTGATATAGAAATTTGTGCACTAGATATTATCAAGTCGCAAAATAATACACTTTAATTCTCCAAAAATAACAAAAAAAATCGTAGTAGTATCAAAATAGTATCTTTAAAAAGTATCAAAATGATATATAATTAAGACACAACACAGAAAGTACTGCTCAAATTGATACTAAGAAGCAATACTGATTATACTTTTTTACACTTTATCTTTTGTACACAACTTTGAAGGAGGAAAAAAATGAAAAACTTATTCAAACACAAAGAAGAAAAAAGAAGTACAGCAGGTGAAAATCCTTTTAAGCTGAACACCAGGAACATGATCAGGACATTAATGCTTGCAATGTTCTCCTTATTCGCTTTCGCACCGGTAGCAAACGCAATGCATGTTATGGAAGGATATCTTCCTCTTGGATGGTGCCTCTTCTGGTACGCTGTTTGTGTTCCTTTCGTAGTTCTTGGCTTTATCCAGATCCGCAAGATCGTGGCCAATGACAGAAAGGCCATCACGCTTCTGGCCATCACAGGTGCTTTCGTATTCGTGATCTCATCCCTGAAGATCCCGTCAGTTACCGGAAGCTGTTCCCATATGACAGGTACCGGCCTTGGAGCAATCCTTTTCGGACCTTTTGTAACCAGTATCTTAGGACTGATCGTTCTTTTATTCCAGGCAATCTTACTGGCACACGGCGGACTGACCACCCTCGGCGCAAACTGCTTCTCCATGGCAATCGCAGGCCCGATCGTATCCTGGGCAATTTACAGAGCCTTAAAGAAGGCAGGCGTCAACAAAAAAGTAAATATCTTCCTGGCAGCATTTTTAGGTGATCTTTTCACATACTGTGTAACAAGTGTTGAGCTTGCTGCAGCATATCATACAGGCGGCTTCATGGCAGCCCTGGTTAAATTCCTTGCCAACTTCGCAGCAACACAGATCCCACTGGCGATCATCGAAGGAATCCTTACTGTAGTAATCGTAATCGGACTTGAGACCTACGCCAACGATGAGCTTAAAAGTTTAAGCTATGTATGATGACAGATATTCACCGGCAGAAATTGAGATAAATCAGGAGGAAATACCATGAAAAGTAATAAGAAAACCGTTATTATTTTATTAATCGTCGCTTTATTGATCGCAGCTGCACCATTATTCGCATTAAAGGATGCCGATTTCGGCGGTTCTGATGATAAAGGCGGAGAAATCATCTCCGAGATCCAGGGTGAGGAATACGAGCCATGGTTCACACCGATCCTGGAATCCGCACTTGGCGGGGAGCTTCCGGGAGAAGTTGAAAGTATGCTCTTCTGCGTACAGACCGGTATTGGTGTCGGAATCATCGCCTTCATCATGGGCCGGTTCGTGGAACGGAAAAAATGGGAAGACAAAACCAAGCTGGAGGACACTCCAACAACCACCGCATAAAGGATAATTAGATTGCTATCATAAATCTCCTCTATGGAAAGTGTTAAAAAGCAGAAAGGTCCGGTAATGACTACCGGACCTTTTTGCTTTTTTCATATATATGATCATCTCTTGACGACCTGAAGAATTTTATCAACGGCAGGTTTTGCTTCCTTAATAGGGAACAAGGGATAGACGTGATTCATTTCCTCCCCTACGATCAGTTGGTTGGACGGATCATCATCTAGCATACGGAAGAATTTTGTAACATCCGGATAGAATATCTCACTGGTTCCCACAAATACCGTCACATTACGGATTCCCTTCATATCCCCGAAGATGGGACTGAGATGCCGGTCATGCACATCGAGGTCCCCCTTCCACCGCTCTGCACAAATAAGAAGCGGTGAGACCGTCAGGAAAGGATCCCGGGATTCATACTCCTTGATCTCCTCATTTTCCATCGAAATATCCACCCATGGGGACAGCAGGATCAGTTCATCGGGCAGCCGGATTCCATCCTCCCTGAACTGTTCCGCCAGGGCAGCTGAAAGACCGCCGCCTGCAGAATCACCCATCAATATGATTTTTTGGTCAGGATGGGCCTGGCAATAATCTCTGTACAAGGGAACAATGAGGTCAAAAGCTTCCCGCCAGGTTGCAAAGGGCAGCAGCCGGTATGCCGGTACGATCACCCGGGCATCTGCTTCCTTGACCAATGTCTGTATCAACCTCCAGTGACTTCGGGTAATATCCATAAAATACGCACCGCCATGGATATAGAAAACGGTGATTCCCGCCTGACTGTTCTCATTAGCATAAAATACACGGCCCTCCGGATAATCCTCAAACCTGGTTTTGGGGATCACCGGCGAAGGGGTCGGTTTTTCGCCTTTACGAACAGCTTCTTCAATCAACTTCTCATTGTTCTTATCCATGTACATGGAAAAAAGTTCC
>JAEIGA010003432.1_pt1 | contig 24843 bp, 55 predicted proteins | sample 9270691 | NCBI WGS metagenome assembly JAEIGA01 (sample SAMN17057246, study PRJNA624740) | gut metagenome | biome: biome; isolation source: fecal sample | host: Bos grunniens | place: China: Xizang | collected 2019
GTCTTCAGCTTGCGAAGCGAGCATATTTGGTATTTTCTTACGCCAGAGGCTTGAAATATATTCTGTACTATAAGTTGTTTGAAATTCTTCTTCTAATAATCTTTGTATATCTAAATTCTATACATTATTTGTTTTGTATTCTATAATACGTTTATAAATTGGGTAGTCCCGCATAGTCTTATTTAAAAGAATATCAAAATCAAACATAAGCGCCCAAAGGTCTGTGTGGAAAGCTCCCTCACTTGTGTTCTTAAGGTTGTTATAATCGCATAGAATAGCCGAGCATACTACTGGGCTTGTGAGCGACACTCCGGTTGAGGAGATTTCACCCCCCGGCCGCACTTCCACATTATCTTCAAGTTTAGTCATTGGGCGAGAATGAGAAATATTTTGTAATTGTACAGGTTTTAAAATTGAGTCTTTAATTAAGTATTGATCTTTTCTGAAATCAATAATAGCTTTTTTAATAATATAAGCATCTCGCCCAGATGCGGTTTTTAACTTGTCTTCCCAGTAATGAATGGCATCTCTTGCTTGCTATAATTCTGGTATTCTTTCTAAATCTTCTTTTGTAATTCCTATCTTTGGTTTAAATATTGCATTTTTATCATTTTCAATAATTAAGTCATATACTCCATCTTCGCCATTTTCAAACTGGTCCGCCAAGCCATTTAAAGAGGTTTCCCTCTTATTAATTGTTGCGAGACGATTTTCTGTGAGAATTTTACGTTCGCGTTTTTCTTCTTTTTCCATACAAAGAACCAGGTAGTCCGCAAGTATCTCTAAATATTTTTCATTAGGTTCTGGATTTTCTTCTAATATTTGTTCTACTAACTATCTTCTTTCTTCGATGGTGTTAAGGGTATAATCTAATTTTATCATATTTGGCTTTTTGTCTCCTTCACCAGTCGTTAATATTATTATACCGAAAAAATTTTTTAAAGTCAAGTTGACATTTGAAAAAATTTTTAGTATAATAAAATTAGTAAAAAAAGGAGTATTATATAGATGAAAATTTTTATTTTATTATTTATATTAATGTGGATGCTGATGGGTTTATGGGGTTGGAAGCTTCACAGTTATCAAGAACAATATGCGGATAGTATATTAATGGCTCTTGGTTTTATTTTATTATCACCGGTTATTGCGATCATTGAGATTATTACAATGACCTTTTTTCTCGATGACGGTGGTGGATAAATTCTCACGTGAGAAAAAATAAAGCGAGTGGGATAAAGGGAAAGGAGATTGTAAAATCCTAAAATATCGTTATCTCAATATGATATTATTTTGGGGATTGATATTGGGCCAGACAAACAATTTATCACATCACAAAAATATATTTTTCCCAAAACTACTACCCCCCTGTTGGAATAAAACGTATTGTCGCTTTTCCAAAACAATCTATTGTCTACATCGCGCAAGACCCCGCTATATCTATATACATATTCCCCTATCAACGTCGCGGCGACGGCTGAGGCGCGACGAGTTTTGAAATTGTAAACAAATTGTAAATTTTTCCTTCAAAAATTCACAACTTATCCTTCGCCTACTAATTCCCGATACTCAAAAGTTAATAACCTTGTTCATAAATTGTTTACAAATAAATCTACTTTACCCCCTTGACAAATCCTCGCCCGTGTGGTATAATATATACAGAAAGGGAGAGATACTCCCCACAAGAAAGAGGTAAAGTAAAATGATTAGTTGTTTATTAGAAGTACTTCCCACTATGTTGGTATTGGCACTGCCTGCACTTATCGCTATTATGATTAACAAGGAGGACAAGAAAAATGTTGACAAAGATGAGAATAAATAATCAGTATCGTACAATCCACACTTACAAGGTTGAAGGTATCACAACTGAAACAAACCAAGAGTTGATTGATTACTGTGACCGCAACTGTTTCACAGGTCGCGTGTATCGTCAAGGAACAACCGCCATTGTAGAATGTGACATTGATTAAGAGGTGAAAAGAAATGACCGAAAAGAATAAAAAGAAACAAGAATTAAAAGAGAAAAGAAAAACTTGGGTTGGCTTGTATCCAAGAAAGACAAAGACCAAGAGAGAAAAGATGGATAGTATTAGAAAGAAACACAAGGGGAGAGAAGAATGATATTGTCGGAGCATTTCAAAAGAGAACGCGCGGATAGGTATGTATTTATTGTCACCACTATTGGCTTGGGAAAAGTTATCCATTCACACAAGCAAAGATATAATAAATGGGGCACTGAGCCGTGCGTGGTAGACATCACAGACACGGGTGTTGCTATCGTGCGCACGGAGGACAACATCATCGTGACAATGTATGTCTTAACTATCACGGAGGCAAAGACTTATTTTGATGGAGTTGTGCCAATGGTGTTAGAGGCTATCATCAGAATGAATATGAAAAGAAGATATTGTACCTTACAAAATGAGAGATAGAAATATCTCTTTTTTGTTTGCGCGCGGGGGTCGCCGCACTCGGTCGCTCGGCTCCTAATTTGTGCATTATGCACAAATCAAGAAAAATAAAAACAAAAAGTTTGTGTAAAATGACGAATAAAATCTTCCTAAAACCTATTGACAAATGTGCTCGGGTATGATATAATTATTACAGTGAAGGGAACAAAACCCCACAAAAATAAATAAGAAAAAAGAGGTAAAAAAAATGACACACGCAGACGAAATGAGAAAACTCACGGCACAGTTCATCACCAAGAAAACCGACAAGATTATCGCAACCAATTCCTTCTCCTTATGTATCGAATCAATCGAAACAAAGATAAGAATGGCGGCAGAGGTTGGCGGTAACACTTGCACCCACAATCTCGACACTTTTGGCGAAGGAGTAGCCAAGGAGTTGAAGTTTTTGATGACTAAACAGGAACGTGCGGAACTTATCAAGAACTATCTTGAAGGATATGGCTATGAAGTTTCCATCTTGACAAATCACAATGTCAAGGTAACTTGGTAAGATTAAGGGCGAGAAATCGCCCTTAAAATTTTTTTAAAAAGTTTTCAAAAACCCCTTGACAAAATGCTCGGGTTGTGGTATAATATAAATGTAAGGGAGAGATCCCAACACTAATTACTTTTGGAGGTACTTACAATGTTCGTCAATCATCATCACGTCGCTTACAACTGTGTAACTGGAGAAGTTCTCACCTGCAGCACCGCTAATCAGCTCAAGAGATTTGTGGCTCGCCACACGAAGAACGACAGAGAGTGGGCAAAGGCTCACGGCTGTAAAATCGGTCACCGTTGGGTATTCGCTCACGGCGCGGATTGGCAAGTAAATCTCGCCATCAAGTTGCGAGCAATGGGAGAGTGGGCTTGACCCACTCTTTTTTTTTCGCGAGCCGCGCGCCGATGGTCGTGGCGCGCGGTATTTGGGCAGATTGCACAAATCCGAAGATTTACGAAGAAAAACTTTGTACAAAATGACGAAGAAAATTTTCCCAAAACCCCTTGACAAACGCGCCCGCGCATGTTATAATAAGACAGAAAGAAAAGAGAGGTAAACGAAATGACAGTCTACGAAATCAACTACAACAACCGCCTGACCGAAATGTGTAACCAAATTATTCGCAAGTACGGCTTTGAGCACAACCGCACAATCGCCTTCTTCCGTGAAGTCGAGAAGAGAAGACCTCTCGCGTGCTACCAAAACCGCGAGCATCTTGAGAAACTTTTCAAGGGATGGATGAAATAATCCGTCCCATTCACAAATTATTTACAAATTACCTATTGACAAAGCTCCAAAAGTATGGTATAATAAATTAGAAACAAAAGAGAGGAAAACAACAATGAACACAATCATCAACTTCATCGAAGATATTTATTACGGTTTTAAAAAGAATGCCGACCTTATTCTTGGCGGTGCGGTCATCGCTCTTGGACTTGGCTTGATAATGGGCGCGATTATGTTGCTCGTATTTAATTAAGGGAGGAAAAATACAATGATTAAATTACAGGTGACTTTAGTTAGTGATAAAGGTTATCGACCTATCAGTGCTTTGGTGGATGCGCCAAGTGTTCAGGCAGTGGTTGAAAATAAAAAGAAATACCAAGAGCAAGGAATTATTCGCATTTGCGCCAAGCGTTCCCTCCGCACCTATGACCTGGCGAAGTATGGTTACAACCAAGTCAAAATGCGAGTTTATGATGAAGAAAAAATCAAGCGCGAAAAGGCAGAGAGATACGAACAAATTAAAAAGGAACGCGGTTGGGCTTAAGCCCACCGCACCGCCCGGGCACATAAAAAAGGAGATAATAAAAATGATAACTTATGCTTACAAAATAGTATCGGCGGGATGCCTGCCCAAAGGAATGCGCCTTGCCGTTGAAGGCACTGCAACCGCACCCAAAGAGATGAGTCAGGAAGAAGTCGCACAATACATTGAAGAACAGGTGGCGGCAGAGTGGGGAAAGCCATCAAAGCGCTTTCCGGTATGGGCAGTAAAAACGGAATATATCAAAAAAATTTAAAAAATTTTTCAAAAACCCCTTGACAAATAGCTAAAAATATGTTATAATAAATTAGAAAGAAAAGAGAGGTAATGAAAATGAGAAAAGCAATTTATCTTGATATGGATGGAACAATCGCAAACCTTTATGCAGTTGAGAATTGGCTCGAACAGTTGAGAGCCTACAATCCCAATCCCTACGAACAAGCAGAGCCGATGGTGAGAATGGCGAGCCTCGCAAGACTTCTCAAGGCACTCCAAAGCCGAGGTGACCACATCGCAATCGTGTCTTGGTTAAGTAAAGAGAGCACTCCCGACTATGACTTGGCGGTTACTCTCGCAAAGATGAGATGGCTCTCCGAACATCTGCCGAGCGTCCGATTTGATGAAATCAAAATCGTGGCTTACGGAACTCCCAAGAGTGAGGTAGTTGACTTCCCCGACGGCATACTCTTTGACGATGAACTCGCAAACCGTTTTGAGTGGAAGGGCGACTCCTACGACCCCGAACTCTTGCTTGAAATTCTGCGCAACCTCCTCTAAAATGGGGAGGTTTTTGCCTTTTCGAGCCGCCCGACGTTGAGCGCGCCGGGCGGTTTTTTGCGTATTATCCCCCTCCGCCAAATTTGCGAACAAATTCATTCACAAATTGTTTACAATTTTTCTTCCCAAAACCCCTTGACAAAAGCTCGCCCGTGTGGTATAATAAGAGTGTAAAGGAAAGAGAGGTAAATACTATGATAACTACACTTGGAAAAGCAATCAGAAGATTTGGTTTTGAGGATGCGCGCACAATCACTATCGCCTATCTTGAAGAGGTGGGCAAGGCAACCCTCGCAGAAGAACTCTATGCCACCCTCGTAGGTGATGAAGAAGAGGAAGAGGATGACGAGCCTCTTTACTACAACGAGGATTGGGATGACTTCGAGGAAGAGGCTGACGAGTGCGGCTTCGACCCCTACGAAGGTTGCTACACCTTTGACTGTTAAGCGGTCAAAGGTGTAAAATTTTTGGAAAAATTTTTTCCAAAAAACTTGACAAATTGGAAAAAATATGATATAATATAAATAGAATAAAAAGAAACGAGGTTTAATACAATGAAAGCAACAGGTATAGTTAGACGAATTGACGACTTGGGGAGAATTGTAATTCCCAAGGACATCCGCAGATCACTTGGTATCCGCGAGGGCGACCCCCTTGAAATTTACACCGACCGAGAGGGTTGTGTTATTTTCAAAAAGTATGCGCCACTCGGTTCAATCGTTGACCATGCGGAGAACGCCTACAAAACACTAAAGAAAAGAAACATCACTTGTGCGATTTACACAGGCGACGGTGAAAAGTTGTTCGGTAATGCAAGTGCATTTCCTGCAGGCATTGACCGTGATGAACTTGCCGAGATGGATGGCAGATATGTAAGCATCAAGGCAGACGGCGATGTAGTCGGTTACATTCTCGCATTGGAGGGAGTAACTCCGGAACAGAAAATCGCCATTAAAACGGCGGCAGAATTGCTCTCTACAATGTTGGAGGGATAAGTCAAGAGGGGGGCAACCCCCCTTTTTTTTGCGCCCGGGCGCGCATTCACAATTTGTTTACAAATAAAATGCGAAAAAAGTATTGACAAATGGGCGTGAGTGTGGTATAATAATAATGTCAAGAGGCGAAACGCTTTCGCAGACTTTAGGTTGAAGCCAACGCAACTCGAGAAAATTTTTGAAAAACTTTTGAAAAACCTCTTGACAAAACCACAAAGTTGTGGTATAATAAGTATGTAAGAGAGAGCAAGCGACAGGCGCGGATGCGACTTGGGAAAGGCGGTAAGTTAGTTCGACTCTAACTTGGCTTGCTCACAGTAGAGGACAAGCCTCACCATTACTCTCCCTCTTACAACCGAGGTAATTAGCCCACTCTCCGCAGAGTTGCAGAGCCTAACGGTGAGATACACAAGTATCGGTAAGACAACCACTCGGTATAGAAATCAGTAGGGTAAAGATGCCGTGGAGGCACAGTTGAGCCAAAGGCTTGACCGCCACGGATGGACGGAGCAGAGCCATCAATTAGATAAATGTCGGGGGAAACTGGCAGAGAGTAGCCGAAGGGCGAAAATGAAGATAAAAGTCCCCCTTTAAATGAGGGTATAGTTCAGACGGTAGAACAATAGACCTTTAATCTATGTGTCGGGGGTTCAAATCCCTCTACCCTCACCAACCCATTTGGGTTACCTCCTTTTGTTTCGGGGGTTGGTTCATTCTTCCCAATCCCTTTTTCTCTTCCCTTCTTTGAGGCGGTCTCTCCTTACCGCCTCAAATTTTTTTATTTATTTTTTAAAAACCCCTTGACAAATGCTTCAAAGTGTGTTATAATATATATGTCAGGTGAAGGAACCACCGAGCAATGTGTGTGAAATCTTACAAGGGAAGGGAGTGAGTCCAATGCAGTAGTTTGGCTCTTGGTTAAATTTAATTAGTGAGAAAAAGGACGAAGTTGGGCCACTTCGTCCTTTTATTTTCGGCCCGGCCGACCTCTGGCGGGTCGGTCGGATTTTGCGATAACAGTAGCCTCCGCCTTTTCCGCGCGCGAAATCTCAAAATTTCGCGTCGGGGGAAAACTCCCAAAAAACCACTTCGTCAAAGTGCACAAAACCAAGAGCCAAAATTTGTGCAAATTTTTTTCGCAAAACCTATTGACAGATGCCCGGGTTTGTGGTATAATTAGTATGTAAGATAAAGGAAAGAGGTAACCTACAATGACAGTTATTAAATCGCTTAACATCACTCGCACATATTCCAACAACGGACAGCACTCTCAACAGGTTGTTGACTTCACTCTCACTGGTAACATACGCAAGGCAGACAATCACAAGTGGTATGAGGACAGTGACATACCCGAATTGAATATGTCCGTCAAGTCGGCTCGCTTCACGCTCGCATATGCGCTCGAAGGCGAAACAAAAGAGGAGAAAATCAATTATTATTTCAATAAAGTAAAGTCTACCTCTTGGGCATATATCACCAACGAAGGCATCATCTACATAATGAACCGCATAGAGTTCTATGAGTTCCTTATGTTCTGCACCGACCTTCATAAGTCAAGTTCTTCAAATGGCGGTCACTACACCATAAAGCAGAACCACGAAACACAAAAAATCAGAGATTGGCTCATGCGCCAAGCCATAGCAAGTCTTTAAGAGGGCAATATAGCCCTCTTTTTGCGCGCCCGCTCGCCTACGCCCGGGGCGAGCGGAATTTCGCATCTATCCTTCCTCCGCAAATTTCATTAACAAATCTGTTCATATTTTGTTTACAAATAAACTTCCCCAAACCCCTTGACAACTTGCCCCCTTTGTGGTATAATAATAATGTCAAGGGGCGAGGTAGTAAGCCGCACACCGACCGCAAATCAAGGAGCGCGATAAAGCCGACACACGAAAAAATTTTTCAAAAATTTTTGAAAAACCCCTTGACAAAATATCAGCTATGTGATATAATATATATGTAATCAGAAGGAACGAGGTAATCCAAATGTATAGACTTGATAGAATGAGAAAAGAATACGAAAAGCACACCGCCGCAGAAGGCTATGCCATAGGCTTCCATATCGGCGAGGAAGTATATTGTGCTATGATAGACCGCATACCGAGAAGATACACCAAAATCCAAAAGGAATGCTCAAAGGCGGGCGGTGGTTACGGACTTTATATCAATGTCAACAACCGCAAGTTTAAGAACGAATTGCTTAAAAAAGCATTTCGCATAGGCACTCTTGCCGACATAGAGCCGACCCCTTCCTTCAATCGTGGTGTAATGTTTGAAAGACTTGTATATACCGCTTTTGGTCAAGAGCCAAGACCGAAGGATAGTGTAAAGTTCTATCAGGCTGGTGACATAGAGATAGACGGCAAGCAGATACAGGTCAAGTACGAACACGCAAGAATTTGCTATGATAAAACTTTGAAAAGATTGAGAGGTAAAAAGATATGAAAAAGAAACGATACATTGTAGAAGGCAGAGCCTTTGAATGCTATGTAGGTCCAAGTTGCTTACCCAATCATGTGTCGGTGAACATATATGAAATTGTTCGCCCCAACTGGAAAATCTTCCGTACTACATACCGAGATAGTGTTGACTTTTGGGTCTTTGATTATGACACTATTGACGATGGTGTAGTCAATGCGATTTGTTCATACTTAAAAGCCGAGTGGAAGGAAAACGCGGTCTGCGCCAAGTGGAAAGAGTTTGAGGAGGGGTGACCCTCCTCCGCCCGGGCAAATGTGAATAAATTGTAAATAAATAAAAAAGCTCTTGACAAATTAAAAGTTTTATGATATAATATATATGTAAACAAAAGAAAAGAGGTAAGCAAAATGGAAAAGATAAAGAATTACAATGTTTATACAACGGCTATGGCTAAAACAATGCTTGATAAGATATGGTTTCTTGATAAAATCCCTTCCACTATTAACACTATTGTTGATTTTGGTTGTGCGGATGGCACTCTTATTCAGTTTATCGAGAACCTTTTCCCCAATCATTATAATTATATTGGAATAGACAACGATGAAACAATGCGAGAGATTGCCAAAAAGAACCTTCGTTCTATTGGTGATAAGGTGCGTATCGTTAACTCTCTTTCCGATATTTCAAAAGAGATTGCGAGCAATTCCGTTCTTGTTCTCAATTCGGTTATTCACGAAATTCTTTCTTATTGTTCCTTTGTTGAATGTCAGGCTATATGGGAACAAATTAACTCCCTTAATTTTGCCTATGTTGCAATAAGAGATATGCACTACCAAGAGAATGTGGAAGAAGAAAAAACCGATTGGCTCAAAGCAAGATTTTATAATCGTGGTTATCACTTTGACGAGTGGCTCGGCAAACATTACTATGACGATTTTGATAACAACCGTATAATTGAATACCTTTTGAAATATCGTTATCGTGAGAATTGGTCAAGAGAGGTTTGTGAAAGATACTTATGGAATTGGAAGATGACCTTAATGGTCAATCTCACCAAGTACACCCCCATTATTGAAAACAACTTTTTTGTTCCTTTCATCTTTGAACAGTTTGAAAAGGATTATATGAAAATGCCCTTTAATCCTTTCAACACTCACAAGAAAATGCTTTTCAAGTTGTTATGATTGCGGCGCCCCCTCGAAAGAGGGGGTAAGCCAGTCACATGACCGCTTGCCCGGGCGGCCGCAAGTTCACAATTTATTTACAATTAACCTATTGACAAACAATCATAAATGTGATATAATAGTAATGTAAAGAAAGAGAGGTAAGAAATATGGCAAAGATAATTCACACTGAAGATAATCTTCTTCGTTTTGATGATGGTACTGAAATAACCTGCGACCACTGTCAAGACTGTTGCGAATATAATTACGCAAAGTTTGAAGACATTGATGACTTGTGTCGTGCCACTAAATTCAATACTAATCAGTTAGTATTTGAGAAGGTAGAGGGTAGTGGTTTCCGATTTGGTAACAAGAACGGCAGAATGTTCTTTGTTCCTTGTTACAGTGACCAAAATGGTTATTACACCGCAGAACTCGATGTTTATTACAATGGCAAAGAAGTTCTTCACATTGACGAATGTTGCGAAAATTATTGTTAAAAGAGAGGTATAAAATATGAAGGTAACAATTAAATCTGCAATCCTTGAAAATCGTGGCAACTCTTGGAACTTTGAAAGTCCAAAGGAAAGAATTTATTTCTCCAAAGAAAACCCTACGGAAGAAGAAATAGGGGCGGCTCTTGCCGAGGCTCACGAACAGTATGAAGGTATGGGCTGGAGCAAGTGCTTTGTAGAGCCTCCCAAGGTAGTGGCAGAGGCGGTCTAATGACCGCCTCCACGCCCGGGCGAGTTCATAATTTGTTTACAAATTAATTTATCAAAACTTATTGACTTTTCTATTGGTTTATGGTATAATAAGTATGTAAGAAAGAGAGGAAAGAAAAAATGAAGATTAAAATTCTCGCAATTGTAATGGTCGCCGCACTGATGCTCACTTTCCTTTGTAGTTGCAATATGCAACTCTTGGACACCACCTACAAATTTGACTACGCCTACATTTCCCTTCCCAATGGAAAAGTAGTTGAAGGTCCGATTGATTCTTGGTGCGACTATGAAAGTGATGCCGTTCAGGTAGTCATCAATGGAAAGACCTATGTGACCCACTATTCTAATGTGGTAATGGTTGCCGATTAAATTCGGCAACCAAAAACCAAAAAAATTTTCAAAAACCCCTTGACAAACTCAAAAAAATATGGTATAATATATATGTAATAAAAAACAAAGAGAGGTATTCATTATGGGAACAGTAAGAAATCTTTTTAACAACGCAATCAATTCCGAAGAGGTTGACATTGTTACAGTACATTGTGGCAGTGAGATAATTCAGGCAGACAGTATTGAGAGTGAAACTCTTGACAAGGTACTTGACCACGAGGTTGTGGACTACGAGGTTCAGTACGATGCCGACGAAGGTGTAGTTTATCTTGATATTTATTGCAAATAACGGATTGCCCCAATATCCAAACTGAAGGAAGGTAAAAGGGTGGGTGTGTGGAATTTACCTCGTTCTGCCCCCTATCTTCCTAAGCCGAGAGAAATCTCGGCTTTTCTTTTGCGGCCGGCGCGCTGACGCCCGGGGCGCGCCGTTTTGTGCAACTTGTACAAAAGGTAAGAAAAAATAATCCAAAACTTTGTTTATTTTGCCTATTTACAAACTCCCAAAAGTATGGTATAATATTAATGTAGTCAAGGGGCGAGGCAGTAAGTCGCGGCGGCGCAATCAGTCCACCGAAAAAATTTTTGAAAACTTTTCAAAAACCCCTTGACAAATCCATCAAAGTATGATATAATATATATGTAATCAAGAGGACAAAGTCCCTTGAAATAAATAAGCCAAGAGAGGTAAAGAATTATGGCAAATGTTAAGAAACCCACCAAGAAGGAAATGTTTGCACAGTTGAAGGCAAACTACAATCTCACCGACGAGGAAATCAAGTTTATCGACCACGAAATTGAACTCCTCGACAAGAAGAAGGGCGGCGGCTCAGGCGAGTTGACGGAGGCTCAAAAGGCAAATAAGGTACTTGGCGAAAAGATACTTGAAGGTCTTGCCGATGGCTCAAAGATGACTATCTCGGCAATGATTAAGAATATCGACGCCTGTGAAGGTCTTTCGACCTCGAAAGTATCCGCCGTTGTAAGACAGTTGAAGGATGCCAACCTCGTAATTCGTGAGGAGGTCAAGGGTGTTGCCTATTTCTACAAGGCATAAACCTTTGGGGAGGCTCTACGGAGCCTCCCTTTCCTTTTGCGGCAACCCGTTCAAATGACCGCGTGAGCCAGTCGTGCGACCGCTTGACCGCCCGGGCGCATTCATAATTTGTTTACAAATTAATTTTAATTTTCTATTGACAAAATTTGCTTATTGTGATATAATATATATGTAATCAAAAGAAAGAGGTAAATAAAAATGACAAAGAATGAACTTACTGACATTATCGTAGAATCCAATCTTCCCACCAATGCAAAGATACTCATACTTGCCGATATATCTACTGAACAGAGAAATTGGAAGGCTCGTAGAGAGTATGAAGATATGATGTCCACTCTTATTCGTGGTCAACTTTCAAAGACCGAACCCAAAAGAGTAAAGGATATTGCGGCGGCTCTTGGCGGTGATTATACTGTGCAGAGGCTTACGCAGATAATATCCGACCTTGTCTTGTATAATATAGTTAAGAGAGAGGTCGTTGATACAGGTCGCACCTTCGTAGTTAAATATAATGCTTTTAATTACGAAACCTACCGATACGAGTGGAAGGAAAAAGAGATTTCCGAAACCTATGCGGTATTTACCCTTGCCTGATGGCAAGGGTAACCGCCCGGGCAAAAACTTTATGAACAAATTGTAAACAATTAAAATATCTATTGACAAATCAATCTTTTTATGATATAATAATAATGTAAGAAAGAGAGGTAAATAAAATGAATTGGTTTGGTTTTGAGTTTTCAAGTTTTCTTTGGGTATTTATTATCCTTAATGTAGTTAATGTTATTATTCAAACAGTAAAATCTATTATCACAATTAACGGCACAAAGTGGTCGGCTTCAGTCGTCAATGCGGTGGCTTACGGACTTTATACTGTTGTGGTAGTCTTTATGAGTGCCGAAGGTCTTGGTCTGTTTTGGAAGGCTCTGATTATTGGTTTGGCTAACCTTGTCGGTGTATATGTAGTTAAGTTAATAGAAGAAAAAAATCGCAAAGACAAACTGTGGAAGGTGGAGGCAACTCTCCACTCTAACGGAGTAGAGCCGAAAAATGATGATTGTATCATTGAGTTAAAGTCTTGCGGTGTGCCTTTTAATTACATTGATGCGAATAAATACATTATTGTAAATTGTTATTGTGAAACACAAAAGGACAGTTTAAAGATTAAGGAAATTTTAAATAAATACAAGGCAAAATATTTTGTGTCGGAAAGTAAGGTACTTTAATGGATATTAAAATAAAAATGGCGGCGGTGGTCGCGGGATTGCTTGCGGTAAAAGATAAATATATTTTTACGGTTCTCGGTCATTCAATTGCGGTTTCTCCTATAGGTAATATAGATATTATAAAATATATTCTTTTTGATGAAAATGATTTTTATAAATGTGTATTATCAAAAGAAGAATATGAAACACTATTAAATGATTTCGGTGGGGCGGCTTGACCGCCTCGTCGCCCGGGCGGCCTGTCAAATTGCACAAAGGGTATTGGAAAAACTTTTTTATTTTTGTGTATTTTGACGATTGACAAATGAGGCAAAGTATGATATAATATATAATGTCAGGGGGAGATAAAGCGTGGTACGCTCAAGGAGATAAGACTTTATCAAAAAAATTTATAAAACCCCTTGACAAAACCACAAAAGTGTGGTATAATAATAGTACAGTAAGGGAAACACCTACTGAATAAATTTTAAGAGAGGTACAGTTATGAACAAGACCAAGAAACCCACCAAGAGAGAAATGTTTGAACAGTTGAAGGCGAAGTACAACTTGACCGAAGAGGAAATCAAGTTTGTAGACCACGAAATCGAACTTCTTGACAAGAAGAAGGGCGGTAGTGGAGAACTCACTGAGGCTCAGAAGGCAAACAAGGCACTGGGCGAGGCAATCCTTGTCGGACTTGCAGACGGCTCAAAGATGACCATTTCTGCGATGATTAAGAATATCGCGGAGTGCGAAGGCTTGTCTACTTCCAAAGTGTCTGCGGTAGTCCGTCAGTTGAAGGATGCAAACCTTGTAATCCGTGAGGAGATAAAGGGTGTGGCATACTTCTACAAGGCTTGATAAGGGGGCTTACGCCCCCTCCCACCGAGCATGAGTTAGCCGCGGCTAACTCGCCCGGGCGCTCTGTTAACAAATTGTTTACAATTAGGCAACACAAAATACTTGATTTTTTTCAAAAAATATGTTATAATATATATAGAAAATAAAATGGAGGATGATGAAATGGCAAACAATTCCCACAAAAAAGAATACAATGAGGATAAATTCGCAAGAAAATTTTATTGTCCCCATGCTCGTTTAAATCAATTACGCGAAGATAAAAAGAGAAGCCGAAGAAAACACCGAAAAAATAATAAAAAAATTATAAAAAATTTTGAAAAAGGTATTGACAAATAATCAAAAGTATGATATAATATATATGTAATCAAGAGAAAGAGAGGTAAACAAAATGGCATTGAGTAAAGAAGATGAACGCAAGAAAATCAATTTAATGCGTTTGGGAATGAGTGAGCAGGCGGCTCTTGATGTGATTGATTGCGACCACGAAATCGACAGGGGCATAAGACAAGAATTTGACCTTGACGAAGAAACCGAAAAGATGGCGAAGAAATACGCCAACTCCACCACCAAGAAAAAGCCGACTGTATATGAATTTACCAAAAGGGAAAGAAAAGCCAATCCCACGAAGGCAAGTATCATATCGGAACTCGCAAAATTCTTGGAGGAGGCAAGTGAAAATGCAACCGAAGATGTCACCATAACCAATAAAGAAAGGCAGATTAGTTTTTCGATTGGCGAGGAAAAGTACGAACTAACTTTGGTACAAAAGAGAAAACCGAAGGGGGCATAAGTCCCCTTCGGTTCTTTGCCTGAGTTAGCCTATGCTAACTTGCGCCCGGGCGCTTTGTTTACATTTTATTTACAATTACCCTATTGACAAATTATGTGAATTATGATATAATTAGTATGTAAGAAAGAGAGGTAAACAGTTATGAGAATTAATTTTACTACCCCCACAAAAGAAAAACGAAAAATTAAAACTTGTCAGGCTGGGGAGGCATTCCGTTGGGGCGACAGTTGGTATACCAAAGTTTATATTAACGACAATGAGATACCCTGCTTCGGTCAGTTTTATGATGAGCATGTTTTGACCGATATGCCTGAACCTGTTGATTATGACCATGCCCTTGCCGTTCTTCATCTTGGCTCACAGAGTTTCTGTTATGCCAACGGTGACCTTGAGGCAGACGAGTGGGCTAATCTCACCGCAAATCTCTCTCTTAAGTAATTCTATGGAAAGACTTAACGAGCAAAGTCAACGCCTTGAGATGGTATTGATGGCAAAGGGGCAATATTCAATGTCTTGTGAAAATTGCCCCATTAAAGAAGAATGCCATTCTTGGTCTAAAAAGGTTGATGATATGAACAGAGAGCCATCTATTACTTGTGAAGAAGTACTAACTTGGTATATTATCCACGGAGATTTTCTTCCCTCTTACTTTGAGTAAGGGGGTCGCCCGGGCACTTTCGTCAAACCGCACAAAAAATTCCCTATTAAATTTTGAAACTTTGTGCATTTTGACTATTGACTTTTCTCTTGGTCTATGGTATAATATGTATGTAATCAAATGAAAGAGGTAAACCCCATTGAGATACTATGGCAAAATTGATAAGAGAGTACATTATATTATTGTAATGGATACGGAAACCTGCAACACCCTTGACATAGACGGAAAACTCGATATGTCGAATGTGTTTGTATATGATATAGGTTGGCAAGTAACCGACAAACGAGGTCGCATATATGATGAAAAGTCATACCTCGCAAGAGAAATCTTTGAGTGGGAACAGGACTTAATGAAATCCGCCTATTATGCCGACAAGATACCGCAATATCTCCAAGAGGTCGCAGAGGGCAAGAGAGTTATAGAAAGTTTTTATAACATAAGAAAAGATTTTCTTGACACTATGGAAAGATATAACACTAAAACCGTTGCGGCTCATAATATGAGATTTGACAATAAGGCAACCGCAAACACGCAGAGATGGCTCACCAAGTCCAAATACCGTTTTTTCTTCCCTTATGGCACGGAACTTTGGGATACTATGAAAATGGCAAACGATGTTATTGCAACCACTCCTTCATATAAGAATTTTTGCCTTGAAAATGGATTTGTGACTAAACACAAAAAACCAAGACCGAGAGTAACCGCCGAAATTCTTTATAGATACATCACAAAAGACCTTGACTTTGTTGAAAGTCACACAGGCTTGGAAGATGTAAACATTGAAAGACAAATAATGGCTTACTGTTTCGCAAAGAAAAAACCAATGGCGAAGGGCTTATATGAAAAGTCCAAAAGGGGCGCAGAGTATAGAGTGATAAAGGAACTCTGCGCCACTATCTCCGAGGAGGTGCCCATTGTTGTCCCTCCAATAGAGAAACGAGAGTATATCCAGGTTAGATTCGCGCCCTCCCTCGTATGAGAGGCGCGAAGGCCCGGGCGCAATTATGAACTTTTTGTAAACATTTTCAAAACCTATTGACTTTTGGTTTGCTTTGTGATATAATAATAATGTAAGAAAGAGAGGTAAGTAATGAAAGATTATAAAACCTTATGGATAAGAGAAACAACTAAATTCGCAGTAGTATATCATAGTTGTAATAAAAATCAAGAAGGTTTTTTCATTGGAATTGCGGATAGTATAGAAAATGCCGAGAAGATAATTTCCGAAGATATACGCAATGTTAATGATAAACGAGAAAATTATGGTATAATTCCGTGTGGGGAAAATGATTTGCGCGCCGTATGTGTTAAAGACGTGGTCGAGGCGCAAAGAAAATATGATGATCCATTAGATGCTTTTGATGAAGGAGTAATATAATGACTAAATGTCCAAATTGCGGCTCGACCGCACAAATTCAAATAATTGACCACGATACTTATATATGGAACGATACAATTAACATATATATTACTTATCGTTGTGACTGTGGAAGAGGTTTTGTTACAAGAGCCCAAATTGATAAAGCCAACGAAGAAATATATGAAGAGGAGATATAAAAATGAATATTAATTTAATAGATGTAATTGTCCTCACCTATGAAGAGGCAGAGGACATAAAGAAAAATAATGAATCTTTTGATTTCGACTATCTCGCAAGTGGCGATTATGTAGTCCATGCGATATACGATGAAACTAATGATGAAATTGTTTATCTTAACGATAATATTCACGGATATCCCGATACCATAATTGATGGGGCAGAAGTCGGCATTCGTTGTTGTGGGGCGACAATGACTTCAGAAGAAATGGTTATTTCTCTTCCTGAGGGGCAATGCGCCTATAATCATAGCCATGTTCTTTCCGCCATACGAGATTCCCTCGGCATATACGATGATACGGTCAATTGACCGTATCGCCCGGGCGTTCATAATTTGTTTACAAACTAAATCGCAACTTTCCCTTGACAAACCAAATATTTTATGGTATAATATATATGTAATCAAAAGAAAGAGAGAGGTAAAAACCTATGAGCAACACTTACACCATTTCTGTAGAAACTCGTAACAGTAACAATGTATCCGCCACCTTCCGCAATGTCCCCATTCACAAGGTCGAACCCTGCGTTGCCGTCCTTGAATCCGCCTTCCGTGACATCGAGGTCGTTGATGAAGAAACTGGCGAAGTAGTATATAGCAAGTATGTTGGCGGCGATTGGTTCGAGGCGGAAGCCTCCGTAGGCGAGGTACTTGATGAAATCAATGATTATCTTGCCGAGCCTGAAACCACAATGGTGCCGACTTGGGTCGGAAATATATTGAACACCCTACAGGACATGGCGCAAGAAATTTATACTTTGGAGGTAAATTAATATGCATGGAGCAACCGAAGAAATCTTTGCCTTATGTGAAAGACTTGACACCGAGGCATTGTGCGAACTATCCAAGATGATAGAGGCGAAAGCCAAAGAGAAGAAGGAGGACGAGGCGAAAGCCGCCTTTACCGACTTTATTAATGCGTGGAAGAGATATAGAACCTACAAGCCTACTGAAATTTGCTTGGTCGAAGTTCAGATTGATTGTGACGAGTGTGAGAGTACCTGCTTCCCCGATGTCGACATATTCGAACTACTCGACGATATGTTTTGCAATCTCAAGATGCAGAGCCCCCGATGATTCGGGGGTTTTTGCGCGCCCGGGTAAAATGTGATCGGCCCGCGACTGGTCGCGATAGGCCGAATTTACGCCAGCCTCCTATACGCCAAATTTTGCCTTTGGAAGTGCATATGCTCGCTTTGACCTACCAACTCCCGAAACCCCTATAGCGTCTACATAGCTTGATCGGGCCGCCCCCGGGCGCAAGGTGCCATAACTCCGGAAAGCCCTCTATAGCGGAACTTTTTTGATTGAAAGTGAACCCAGCCAGTGCTGCACTGGTTTCCCAAAACTCAACGCCAGTACCGGACCAGCTCCAAGAGCATAAAGCCAGTACCGGACTGGTTCATAGGATCCTATAGCGAGCGGCCGCAACTCTCTTCTCTCTTGGAGTGCTTACTTGACATTATAAAAATAATATGGTATAATATTAAAAAAAGACATTTTTAAAACGCCAGAGACCCTATTAATCCAATAGTAGAAATCCAAGGTTTTTATAACGAATTTGCGGCCGTTCTTGCTCGAGATGGATAAGACTCTGTTGGAGATGGTTTTATAAGGAAATTTGGCCAGTGCGGGACTGGTGCGACATAACTTATGTCGCGACAAAACCTATTATGTCGTTTTGTCGCGACACGACAAAACTTTTGTCGTTATGTCGTAAAATTTTTAACAAATACAGTAAAATTTTTGGACAAAGTTGTTAAATTTATTCTAAACTATTTTCAATACTGTATGAAAGGAGTGAAAAATATATGAATTATTCTTTGTTAACCAATTCAACTTACTTATATTTATTAAAACATCCGGGCGCGAGTATTAATTATAGCGCTATCGCCCGTGAAGTTCATTTAACCAGATAGACAGTGGCTAAAGAATATTAGTTTTTAATCAACAACAACATTGATTATCAGCAGAACGAAATGGGTATTAAAAACTTTTATTTAGAAGTACCTAATCCAAACGAACGCGCAATTTGCATTTTTCTCGAGCTTAATGGATTAACCACTGTTGAAGAGTTAGCTCGTAAATTAAACATAGCCACTTCAACCGTGTCCATTTATTTCGAGAGTGCAAAGGCCCGCACCGGAGTAGAAAAAGAAGCGGCAACTACGCTCAGTGGCGTCTATGCCCTCTTGGCTAATAATGAAATTATTTACATTGGATCAACTTGTAATTTAAAGCACCGAGAAAAATAGCATTATTAGTATTTATCATCCCTACCAACAGATACCAATATGATAATATATAGTTACTGTAAACAAAATGATTTGTCTCCCAAGTCAATCAATTTTGTACCATTACTATATACTAATGATTATGCTGAAATGGAGCGCGCTATGATCGCGGTAGTTCGCCCAGTTTGTAATGTAAATAAATAATCCAATAAAGGAGAATCTAAGATATCTATGAAACACTACAAAATCTTTTCTAAAGTGCTCGCCAATCGTTTATGCTTTCTTGGCTTTAAGATGATTGGGACCGAGATTAATAACCAAAAGCCTTGGCTTTATGTCTACTTATTTGAAGACACCGAAAGACTGCGCGCAGCCGTTTAGGAGTTCAAAGAAGGAGGTAAATAATATGGAGAACAACAGCTTTGTATTTTATAAATCCTTTTTAGAAATGGTGGAACAAGCAGAAATGACCAGTCCCGACCTGGCTTATAAGCTCGCAAAATCAATTATGGAATATGGCATTCGCGGCTCTTACGATGAGAGCGATCAAATGCTAAATCTTTTAATGCTTCAAGTTATAGATGGAATAGATCGCGCGCAAGAACGTTATTAGAAATCTCGAGAAGATGGTAAGCTTGGCGGCCGTCCGAGAGAATATACTGACGACTCAATCGCTTCACTGGTTCAGCAAGGATACTCTGCCTCTCAAGTAGCTGAGCAATTAAACTGTTCGCTACGTACAGCCCAACGTAGGATAAAAGAATTTAAAGATAGGAAAATTTATTAAAAAACGACAAAACGACAAAACCCCGTCATAACCTGACAGAACCTTAATAAGAATACGTTTTGTCGCATACTTTTGGCGTAAACGCCAAAAGGGGTTTTGTCGCTTCGCAACAAAACCCTAAGCACTACGCGCTCTCGCCGAGGTCCATCTACGGTCGTAATCCCGGTAAAAAGAGCTACCAGGCTGGCTGGCGCACAACAAAATCCCATACCACCCCCTACCCTACTATTATCCTATCATATCCTACTATTTTCTTACCCTACTACCCTATAACCCCATACCCTACCCTACCACCGTCTTCTAAAGGAGTAATAAAAAATGTTAAAAACTACCATTTTAATCCTAATCCTAATAGGATTAGTCTTACTAATAAATATTAAAGAACCTATTATAGCCCTACCTCTCATCCACCAACCCCATATCCATGAGCATGAGGGATTAGCCTGTTGTCCTTGCGGCGGGTGTCATAAACATGACGAGGGAGAGGAAACCTTACCCGAAGAAATCCCTCTCTTGGCGCGTATCCTCTCTACCATATTGGCGATTTCCATAATTTTACTCTAAACCCAAAAAATGGTAAAGAGCAACACTTTTATTTTATAAAAAATTTATGGTATAATATATATGTAAAGAAAATAAAGAAAGAGATTTAATATGAAAGTCCTACATACAACAAATCTATCCCATTTAGCATCAAGAGGCTATGTCTATACCTCAGTCTCTTTATGCGAGCATTATAGTAACTACTATATCATAACTGGATATACTTATCCTACTGCCCACCATCTTGACAGATTACAAGTATCTGACTTATACGATAACTATGAAGATGCTAAACTGGCTTATATTAAAGCCGGAGGCAAAGAAGAATAAGCTGTAAAGAAAGGAATAAATTATGACAAAAGAAATCCATATAGATAGTAGTGAGCTTGCCCATTTTGATGACTATGAAGGTGATTTTAACGAGATGCATCTCCCTGGGCCTTCTTGTGCCATTAAAGTGTATATTCCAGAAGACTACTACCATGATGAAGAATGGGAGCTTATTTTCTATAAAGACCTTGAAGCACTTGGCATTAAGCCTGGCGAACGAGTTTGGATAGAGATTGATTATTAAAAGAGGTATAAATATATGAATTACGAAACTATAGCCGAAGCATTTTCTACTCCATTATCAAAAACTACCGTAAGTACCAATGGAGTATATATCGAAGAAGATAGCTCTTATCTTTCCATCCTTCATACTCCTTCTTATATTCTTGTAATTGATGGAGTAAAGGCTGGAAAACTCCATCGCTCTGTTTCTCGCACTTATCCTGCGCATCTTAATACCTTCACTTTCATAGCTATGTTGCGCGAGGATCTTGAAGAAATGGAAACAAAACTTCAAGAAAAACTTGAACAAGCTTGTTTGACTTTGTAAAAAATTTTTGATATAATATAAATGTAAAATAAAAGAAAGAAGGTATAAACCAATGAACGATATTCTTACTCGCCTCCAGAACGGTGAATCGATTGACTCTATCGCTTCCGAATTTACAAAGCAGCTTAATGAGGCAGCTGCTGCTTATGAAGCTGAGCAGAATGCTAAGGCTTCTGCTATCGCTATCGCTTCCCGCAAAGAAGATCTCATCCGCAGCATGATTGCTCCCTTTGTTACCTACATTGAGGAGTTCCATCCCGACTTTGAAGTTGAAGGTTTCCATATTGAAGATCTTGCCAATCCCTCTTCTGAAGATTGCGCGAGCATTGCTGAACTCATCGATTCTTATATCGACCTAATGAATTCCCCCTTCCTCAAGATGTTCACAACTGCTCCCACTAAGAAAACAGCCCATAAGATCGAAAAGACTCCCAATGGAGTAAAGATCACTGGCAAGGCTCCTCTTACCACAGAGGAACTTGATTCAATCTTCGCTGATTTTTTTAAGACACACAAAATATAAAAAATTAAAGGCTCTCTAAATTATTAGAGAGCCTCTTTTTTATTTATTTCTTCAAAAAAGAAATCAACGCTTTTCTTACTTGCTAAATATTCATCAACAGCTTTTGAACTTTCTTCCAATGCGGCCGGCGCCTCAGCGCTCTTTTTACTGGCTTTAGGTGCGGTTAAGCAAGTTTCCGCACGCTTTTCTTCTTCAAAAACCAACTTGTCCTTACCAAGTAAATCTTTATAGTAAGAAAGTGGTCGCTCGTATCTTACTTTGTTCGCCAACTCGGTAAGTAATCCATTACCATTTAATTGACCATACACCTAACATTTATGAATAAGTTTGTGATTATCAACCAAAAAAAATCTATCATCTTGAAATCTATCATTTAAAGACAGGTTTTCCCAGTATTCTTTTTCACTACAGGCGATAACATGCTTGTTTTTATAAGTCCCTTTATATTCCATAACATTCTCCTTTGTTCTTTATATTTATATTATACCATAAATTTTCATTAAAATCAAAAAATTGAAAATCTTAAAATTTTATGTTATAATATATATGTAAAGAAAAAAGAAAAGAGGTTTTATTTATGACTACCATATCTAAACTTTGTAATATAATCAATTCTCTTGAAGATTCTGGCGCGATGCTTGAGGAAGAGAGCCAAGAGTATGAAAACATAATGAAGAATTATGATGAACATAAGGCTCTAATAAAGGTTATCGCTTTTGCGGCCACCACTGCTTTTAACAAGGATTACTGCACAGATGAGCTCTTCTCACTTTTCCCCGAAGGAACGAATTTTGAGCTTGTATGGGAAGCCCTTGATGAAGCTTTTGTAATGCTGTTCGACAAAACAATGGGACAGATAGAAAGAGGTCTTTATGTTTAACGAAAATAAAATATGCGGAAAATGTGCTTATCACGATCCAAGAGCAGGAATATGCGTTCTTCGCAAATGTCAAGTGACGGACAGTGATTATTGCTCTTCATACACAAATACCCCTACCGTTTGCGCGACCTGTCAAACCTATATCCTTGGCAGAGCTTTCTTACACGAAACTCGTAATGGATATATAGAAGTCTGTGAACGATGCACACGAGCCCTTCCTACTTGCGCCGGCTGCATAAACGGAGCCCATTGTGCCTTTGAAGAAGATCCCAATCCAATGCCGAAAGTAGTTATGCAGACTATTCGTCAAGGAAATGCGGTAATGCAAACCCAAGTTCGTAACCCTGAAAGAGTTAAACTTTTTTGCGAAAAATGTTCGTGTTGGGACTCGGAAGATAAGGCTTGCAACCGTGAATTTGGCTGTTGCGGCCGTCATATTTCAATTCTTAATCCGTAATCGCCGCATTCCGTATTAACTTCTTGAAAATGCGAAAAACGCCAAAAATTTTGAAAATCGGAGTAAATTATGAATAAGATATATATTGTAACAGATTGCGATTATTGCGGCCGCCCTCTACTGTTTGAATACGATATTAAAAATCAAACAGAAATCGGAGATTGCTGTGAAAAGGCAGCGGAAGCGGCTTTTGATAAATATTCTGCCATTCCGGAAAATGCTGAAGTGCCGGCCGTAGAATTATATAATGCCATTCATATCATAGAGATTAACTCATTTCGTCCTGCGGGTTTTTAACAATACTTGAAAATCTTAAAAAAATATGATATAATATATATGTAATAAAAAAAGAAAAAGGAGTTCTCACGATGGTAGCCAAATCTTATCAATCGCTTCCTTTGGTCGGCGAACCGTATACCAAAAATGGTAGACAGTATATAAAGGTCGCTACCAAGAGTGGCGGAACTAAAGAAGTGCGTTTCTACTCGGAAGAAGAGTACTACAAAATGTACCCCGATGAAACGCCCCAAACAACTAAAATACGAACTTTAAAGGAGGTTCTTGGTTTTGAAAACGGATATGTCACTTTATTCAAAGGCACTTATGACGAGGATGCTGAATTCTTACAATCGTCTTCCGCCCGTTACAATCGACTATTTGGTTGGTTTTGTGCATCTTGTGATGACCTACCTCCCAACATTCCTGACGAAGTAATTCTTGTCCAACTTGTTTGGGAAGATATTGCGGTAGATGAAAATACTCTACTTGGTGAACAGGCTGTGAAAAGAATAGTTGACGGACTCTTGTTTGCGCCGTCCACTTCAAAACATATCGGCTCTGTTGGAGATAGAGTAACGGTGCGCGCGGTGGTTAAAAAAGTCATCTCGGTAGATGGATACTACGGCCGCACTTATTTCCACATATTTGACGGAGCTGATGGTAATGTCTATACTTGGAATACCAAGACCGCGCATCTTTCTGAAGGACGAGAAATTGAACTTACTGGAACAATTTCCAGCCACGATACTTATCGTAATGAATGTCAAAATAAATTAGTGAGGTGTAAAACAATAGATGTTTAATAGTATATTTCCCGCCTGGGCGATGCGCACAGACCATCTTGATGAAATAGTAGATGCTTTTGCGGAAGTCGGTTATCCAGAATGTAATACTGCTGATGGGCAGGACGAGGCCGCGCAAAGCCTTGGCTACAGAAACGCAGCAGATATGTATAAAGACCTTACTGATGATGAGGTAGATTATATAAATAAAAATTTAAGGAAACGATTTATATGACAAGACAATACGAAACAATATTTTTTGATAAGCCACTAATTCTGCTTGACCAGTTTACAGAATATGTAGATGAAGACAGAGTTGAGCGACTGCCTTATAAAATCTGGCGAAATCTAAAAAGTCTGTTTATGAATGCAGGCCTGAGTAATAAACAGGTTGGTTTTAAAGTTGATGACGATGGCAATATTCTGGTTGGCACCAGTTCAAGAGATGTCGGAGATTTCGATCCTTTAGTGCTCGAAGATGTGCATGTAAATGACGAGTCTTTTGGAACTTTTATTTACAACTTTATTGTGGGAATAGATTCACCGTGGATAGATAGTTTGCCTATATACATTCCAAAAACAACAAAAGCCGTCAATGTGAAACTTTTTAACGGCGATTGGGCAA
>JAEIGA010003433.1_pt1 | contig 24834 bp, 25 predicted proteins | sample 9270691 | NCBI WGS metagenome assembly JAEIGA01 (sample SAMN17057246, study PRJNA624740) | gut metagenome | biome: biome; isolation source: fecal sample | host: Bos grunniens | place: China: Xizang | collected 2019
GACAAAGTATTGAAGAAAATATTATGAAAGCTATTATAGAAAATTTTAAATCAAAAAATAATGATGAAGTAAAAGAATACAAAAAATCTTTAAAATAAATAGATGAATATATTGTAAAATGGGTACATGAAATAAAAATTCCGATATCAGCATTAGGTATGATAAGTGACAGACTAGAGATTGTAGAGGATAGTATAGATATTAAAAATCAAATTGCAAAAATAAACTTTTTAGTAAACTCTATATTATATAGTGGTAGAAGTAGCAGTATGTTTGAAGATGTATTCTTTAATAAAGTTAGCTTAGATAAAATAGTAAAATCATCTGTAAAGAATAATTCATTTTTACTAATAAAAAATAATATTGAAGTTAGCTTAAATGATTTAGATTATACTGTATTTACTGATATTAAGTGTGTATCTTATATATTAGATCAGATTATTAATAATGCTATAAAATATTCAAAAGATGAAGGTAAGATAGAGTTTAGTGCTAAAGTTATAGAAAATGGTGTTGTACTTTCTATAAAAGATTACGGTATAGGTATAGATGTAGAAGATATCAGTAGGATTTTTGATAAAGGATTTACTGGTTCTAATGGTAGAAATAGATTATACAAGTCTACTGGTATGGGGTTGTATTTTGCTAAAAATATGATAGATAAACTAGGACATAAAGTCGAAGTAAATTCTAAAAAGGATGAATATACAATTTTTAATATATATTTTTATAATATATCAGATTATTTAAATTTATAAAATAAGAATATTAAGAGATAAATATAATGAGTTATTTATAATTGATTGACTATACACAAAAATAGCTGTTATTTAGACTAATAATCTAAGTAACAGCTATTTTGAATATTTGAAACGTAATAATTATATATATTAAAATGAATACATATGTTCTTTTATAAGTTATAAATACTATTGTATTTATCTGTATAATATTTAATAATTGGCTTAGTATCAATACCACTATTACAACTGTCTTTTATTATCTCACTAGGAGACTTCATAAGACCATACTTATGTATATTTACTTTTAACCAATTATTTACATCACCTAATCTATTATTTTCAATTAAATAATCTATAGAACTAAGTTCTTTCTCTATTTGACTTAAAAACTGACCACTATAAATATTACCTAAACTATAAGAAGGGAAGTATCCAAATAAACCACTATACCAATGACAATCTTGAAGTACACCAGTAGTATCATCCTTTGGAACAACACCAAGATACTCTTTCATTTTATCCTTCCAAACAGTAGATAAATCCTTAACATCTAAATCACCAGAAAATAAAGCTTTTTCCAGTTCAAAACGCATTATAACATGTAAATTATAAGTAAGCTCATCAGCTTCAGTTCTAATAAGTGATGGGGTTACAGTATTTATACCTTTATAAAAGTCATTAAGAGATATATTAGAGTAGTGTGGAAAAATCTCAATTATTTTGTTATAGTGCTTTTTCCAAAAAGATAAATTTCTACCTATAATATTTTCATAAAATCTAGACTGACTTTCGTGAATACCCATAGAAGTTCCAGAGTTAAGTCTAGTTCCTACTAGTTTAGCATCTATATGCTGTTCATATAAACCGTGTCCACCTTCATGAAGTACACTAAATAAAGAGCTTCTAATATCATTAATATCATAATTAGTAGTAATGCGAACATCATAAGGACTGTTTATATCTGTAGTAAATGGATGTTCACTTTGAGCTAAACAACCAGATTCAAAGTCAAAATTAATAACATCTAAAAAGTAATTAGATATTTTTTCTTGACTAGGTATATCAAAGGTTCCTATAAATATATTTTGGTCAACTTGCTTACTTTTAGAAAGCTCTCTGATTAAAGGTAGAGTACCTTCTTTTAATTCTTCAAAAAGAGCAGTTAACTGTTTATCAGTTATACCTTTTTCATAATCATCTAAAAGTGCATCATATGTTGCTATATTTGGTTTTGAATAACTATAAACTTCTTTTGTAATGTCTATTATTTCCTTTAAATAAGGTATCATAGTTTTAAAATCGTTGTTAGGCTTAGCTTTTTGCCAAGTTTGTTCACATTGAGATACCACTTGTATGTACTTAGAGTATAAATCTTTAGGTATATTTTTATTATCGTCATATTCTTTATTACATTTAGTTATCATTTTTTTAGAAATTGAATCTAATGAATTAAAAACTGATGGATTAGTTAAATATTCTAAAAAACTTTTCATTTCATCGCTAACACTAAGTTCAAAGGCTTTACTAGATAACATAGTTAAAATTTCTGTATTAGTATCCCCGCCATTACTTGGCATACAAGTTTGCATATCCCATTGTAATATGTTTGCAGCTTTTTCATATTGATTTATTTTATTAATATATGCTTTAAACTCGTTTAATTTATTCATCAAAACTCACTCTCCTATTTAATATATATTATTATATTTATCTAAAACTTAAAATTATTACTTAATTTACTTGCGCTATTTATTATACAAACCATTTCCTTAGGTGATTGCTTAGCATCATTTTCTAGCCAAAATTGTATAATAGATAAAACACCACCTATTGCATATCTTATTAAATAATCAAAGTTAGATTCATCAAATCTATTAAACTCACAAAGTATTTGTTTAATATTTGCTTTGTTTATTACATATAAAATTCTTTCGATTATTCTATCATTTCTTTGATTACAAAATAGTATTTTACAAAGGTCTTTATTTTCTTTTATTAATTCTAAAACTTTAACAAGTAATAAATCACTATAATTTTCTATATTAGTTTCATTTATGTACTCAACTATTTTATCTAAAAATTCATCTTCCATAGATTTAAGAAGGTCAAAGGGATCTTTATAATGAAGGTAAAAAGTTCCTCTATTAATTTCTGCTATTTTACATATATTAGTAACTGTAATTTGATGTATTTCTTTAGATTTAAGTAATTCAATTAAACTTTCTTTAATTACTTTTTTAGTATATAAAGTTCTACGATTTCCTTTGATACCTGACATTTATTTACTCCTTATTATAATTAAATAAAATATTATTAAATGAACAAAATATATTAAAATGTTCATTTAATAACACTATGATTTTATATGATTATTGTCTATTATTTTACAATTATTTATACTATATTATAGTATTAAATATACAATGTGTCTATTTAATAAAATTATGTGTATTTAATGTAGATAGGGAGGTTAATATGGCATATATAGAAGTGATTGATACATATAAAAGATATAAAGTAGGAGATAATGTTGTAGTAGCAAATAATGGAATTAATTTTTCAATTGAAAAAGGTGAATTTGTAGTAATACTAGGACCAAGTGGAGCTGGAAAATCAACTGTATTAAATATTCTTGGAGGTATGGATACTTGCGATGAAGGTAAGATAATAATTGATAAAATAGATATATCAAAGTTTAGTAACAAACAGCTTACCAAATATAGAAGACATGATGTAGGTTTTGTATTCCAATTTTATAATCTAGTACAAAACTTAACTGCAAAAGAAAATGTAGAACTAGCTACACAAATTTCGAAAAATTCTTTAGATGTAGATAAAACATTAGAATTAGTTGGACTTGATAAAAGAAAAGACAATTTCCCTTCTCAATTATCAGGAGGAGAACAACAAAGGGTATCAATAGCAAGGGCTATTGCAAAAAATCCTAAGCTATTACTTTGTGATGAGCCAACGGGAGCACTTGACTATAAAACTGGTAAACAAGTTTTAAAAACATTACAAGATACTTGTAGAAATACAGGAACAACAGTTATAGTTATAACGCATAACTCTGCCATTGCTCCTATGGCAGATAGAGTTATTAGAATTAATGATGCAAAAGTTAGAAGTATTGAAGTAAATGAAAATCCACTTTCAATAGAACATATTGAGTGGTAGAGGTGTAGTATTATGAGATATAGAGCATATAAAAAATCTATAAAAAGAGAAATAATATCCTCAAAAGCTAGATTTGCTTCAATATTAGCTATTATTTTTCTAGGAGTAGCCTTTTACTCAGGAATAAAATCTTCAGGTCCTGACATGAATAAAGCTGTAAATGAGCTTTATAAAAATAAAAACCTTATGGATAGTAAAATAGTATCAACATTAGGTTTGACTGATAAAGATTTAGAACTTCTTAAAAATAATGATAAGATACTAGATTTTTATGCTACACACAGTATAGATGCAAATCTTGAAAATATAAACAGTGTAGTAAGATTTATAGAATATGATAAAAACAATAAAATAAATAAATTTATTGTAGTTGATGGAAAACTTCCTGAAAATAGTGGAGAAATAGCACTAGATGAGAAAGTATTAAAAAATAATAAAAACTTAAAAATTGGCGATACTTATACAATACGATCTGATAAAGATACAATGAAGTCTTTTAAGAAAAAAACATTTAAAATTGTTGGTATTGTAAAAAGTCCAATGTATATGGAAAAAGAAGCAAGAGGAACTACTACAGTAGGTAAGGGTAGTGTTGACTACTTTGCAGTATTAAATAAAAATGATATATCAATGGATGCTTATACAGAGATATATGTTAGATTTAAAAATTCTCAAAATCTTGATGCTTATAGTAATGAATATAAAGATATAATGGAGAAAAATAATAAATATCTTGAAACTTTATATAAAGATAGAAAAATAGATAGAGTTAAAGAAATAAAATCTATTGCACAAGAAGAATTAGATAAAGCTTATAAAGAAATAAGTGAAAATGAAAGTAAACTTTTATCTGCACAAGAAGAAATAGATTCTGGGAAAGATAAATTAAATCAAGGTAAAAAACAATACCAACAAGGTCTAAAAGCCTATGAAAATGAAATTAAAGCTGGAGAGTTAAGTATTTCTAATAGTAAAAAAGAGCTAGTTAAAGCACAAGAAGAAATTGATAAACAAAAGGAAACTTTAAGTTCAGGCAAAGAAAAGTTATCTCAAGCTAAAACTTTATTAGATAATACTAAACAATCACTCTTAGCACAAGGAATAGACCCTGAAAAAGATATAAGTAATATAGAAGATAGTACTGGAAGTATAATACCTTTAGTAACTCAGTATCAAGAAGGTAAAAAACAGTACGAAGAACAATTAGCAGTTTTAAATGAAGGAGAAGCTAAACTACAGGAAGGTCAAAATCAATTAGAAAATGCAAAAGCTGAACTTGTTCAAGGTGAAAAAGACCTCGAAAAGGGTAAAGTACAAGGTAAATTGAATTTAGAAAAAGCCAAAGAGCAATTAGAAGTTTCAGAACAAACCTTAGAAAAAGGTGAAGTAGAGATTAAAAAAAATACTAAAAAGTTACTTGATGCTAAAGAAGAAATTAAAAAAGAACAAGAGACAATTGATAGTATAGAGGGCAATTATTATTTCTTTGATAGAAGTGATAACATAGGCTATTCAGGCTTAAAAGATTCTATTAACAGCTTAGATAATATAGCATCAGTATTCCCTGTATTTTTCTTCTTAATAGCAGTGCTAATTTGTTTAACAACTATGACTAGAATGGTAGAGGAAAATAGAGGCGAAATAGGTACGCTTAAGGCCTTAGGATATAGTGACTTAGAAATATCTAGAAAGTTTGTGGTATATGCATCTTTAGCAAGTATTTTAGGAAGCGTTATAGGAATACTTGTTGGGTGTAATATAATACCACAAATAATAAATACATCTTATGGTAGTTTATATAATCTACCTAGCTTAACAATATACTATTATCCATCATATGTAATTCAATCTATATTAATATCAATACTATGTACAGTTGGAGCTGCAGTATATGTATTAAGTATGGAATTAAAAAGTACTCCATCTAATTTAATGAGAGCAAAAGCTCCTAAGATAGGTAAGAAAATACTATTAGAAAGAATTACTCCTTTATGGAAAAGACTAAACTTTAATCAAAAAGTTACTTTTAGAAATCTATTTAGATACAAGCAACGTATGATAATGACTGTATTTGGTATAGCAGGATGTATGGCAATGCTTGTTACAGGATATGGGCTTCAAGATTCTAATAATGGTATGTTAGAAAAACAATTTAATAAGCTATGGAAATATGAAGCTATGGTAATTTTTAATGAAAATTCTAATGATGAAGAAATTAATAATTATAATAATACTTTAAAAAATCTAAATGGTTATGAAGATAATATAAAAATACATCAAGAAGCTGTAACCTTTAGCAAAGAAGATATTAATAAGCAAAGTGTTACTTTATATGTACCAAAGGATACAAATAAAATTAATGACTATATATTATTAAATGATAGAAAGTCTAATAAAGAATATAAAATAAGTGATGATGGAGTTATTATAAGTGAAAAGTTAGCAAAACTTTTAAATGCTTCAGTAGGAGACACTATAACATTTAATGATGAAGAAAATAACTCTTATAACGTTAAGATTTCAAATATATGTGAAAATTATTTTGCACATTATATGTATATGTCACCTAAATATTATGAAAAGACTTTTGGTGAAAATCCAAAGTATAATATGGAGTTTTTAAACTTTGATTCTAAAAAGATAAATAAAAATGAAGTATCTAACAAAATTATGAATAATGATAACGTAATAAATGTAACCTTAATGTCAGATATTAAAAAATCAACTGAGGAATCAAGTGCAAACTTAGACATGATTATGTTAGTTATAATAATAGCATCAGGTTGCCTTGCATTTGTAGTTTTATATAACTTAAACAATGTAAACGTATCTGAAAGGATAAGAGAGTTATCTACAATAAAAGTATTAGGTTTTTATGATAATGAAGTTACAATGTATATACTAAGAGAAAATATAATACTTACTTTATTAGGTGTATTAACTGGAGGATTCTTAGGTAAATTATTACATACATTTATACTTTATACATCAGAGACTGACAATATAATGATGTATCCAGAGATATCTATAAAAGGATATCTGCTATCTGCACTTATAACGATATTCTTCTCAATGGTAGTTATGGTTATGATGCATATTAAATTAAAAAAGGTAGATATGATAGATGCATTAAAGTCAAATGAATAAATAAAAGGCGATATCTAATTTAAGATATTGCCTTTTTTATTAGAAAAATATGAAATTTTAATTAAGATTCAATAAAAATAATTTATTATAATAAAATTATGTTAATTAAAATATGATAAACTATACTTCTTTAAATATAAAACAAAAACTTATTAAATAATGTAAAATATTGTTAAATGGAATAAAATGTAAAATTATTATATAGATATTTCAGAAAGAAATTGTAAGAGATTGTTAAATCTTGTTAATAATATATTAGATCATACTAAATTACAAAGTAGAATGTATAAGTTAAACTTAAACGAAGTAGATATAATATATTTAGTTGAGGAAACATCTTTAACTTTAATTGACTATATAAAATCAAAATCAATAGATCTTATAATAGACCCTGAAGTTGAAGAAAAAGTTATATTATGTGATTCTTATGAAATAGAAAGATGTATTGTAAATTTAGTAAGCGATGCAGCTAAGTTTACACCTGAAGGCGGAAGTATAACTATAAGTATAAAAGATTTAGATGATAAAGTTATGATCAGTGTATTAGATACTGGAGTTGGAATAGATGAAAAACATCAAAAAACTATATTTGATAGATTCAATCAAGTTGAAAATGATGAAGCTAAATGTGGAAGCGGATTAGGCCTTAGTATAACTAGCAAAATAGTAGAGTTACACAACGGTAAAATATACGTAGAAAGTAAATTAGGAGAAGGTAGTAATTTTGTTATAATATTACCTGTAGACCTAAATAAAAATTAACATAAATAAAAATAACCTAGTATGTTGCTAGGTTATTTTTATAATATGTTTAAATATAAGTATAATTGGTATAATATGTTATATAAAACAAACAAAGGAGTAAATTATGTTAGAAGCAGGAGTAAAAGCACCAGAATTTAAGCTACAAGATAAAGATGGAAATTTAGTAAGTTTATCAGATTTTAAAAATAAAAAAGTAGTATTATATTTCTATCCAAGAGATAATACACCAGGATGTACTAAACAAGCCTGTTCATTTAGAGATAACTATGAGGAATTCAAATCTAAGGATATAGTAGTTATAGGAATAAGCAAAGATAGCGTAAAATCTCATACAAACTTTGTAAATAAGCATGACTTACCATTTGTATTATTATCAGACCCAGAGCTTGAGGCTATAAAAGCCTATGATGTATGGCAAGAGAAAAAGCTTTATGGAAAAGTGAGTATGGGTGTGGTTAGAACAACTTATATTATAGATGAAGATGGTATTATAGAAAAAGTGTATGATAAAGTAAAGACTGATAAAAATGTAGGAGAGATATTAGAATACTTAGGATAATAGAAAAGAATCATTTATTTGATTCTTTTTTTATGTACAACGTAATTACGTCATGATAATTTATATTTGAGTAAGCTATTTATACATAGAAATTACAAAAAAGTATATAATCATATCTTTATGAAGATACACTTTTTATATGTAACATTTTAACGTGTATTAAACTTATAATAATACTATAAAATAAAAATATAGAATTTTCAGAAAAAATAGTGTTTTCAGTAAAAATATGGTATTATTAAATTATAGAAACAAGGGGGGTTATACTTGATGATTAAATTAATGATTATAGCTAGTTTAGTATTACTAATTTCAATAACCTCGAGTAAAGTATTGTATAAATTTGGGGTACCAATACTACTCATTTTTATTGCGTTAGGAATGTTATTTGGATCTGATGGTATTGTAGGAATATATTTTTCAGATTATGAATTAACTAAAGAAATAAGTTCAATTGCATTAGTAATTATAATGTTTTTCGGTGGATTTGGAACTAATTGGTCAATGGCAAAGCCATCAGCAGTACCGTCGATACTTATGTCAACACTAGGGGTAATAATAACAGCAGCTCTTACAGGATTATTTTCACACTTTGCATTAGGAACAACATTATTAGAAGGATTGCTTATAGGTGCAGTAGTGGCATCTACAGATGCTGCATCGGTATTTGCTATACTTCGTTCGCAAAAACTAAACTTAAAAGGTTCACTTGCACCATTACTTGAAGTTGAAAGTGGTAGTAATGACCCATTTGCTTATATGGCTACATTATCTATATTACTTCTTATGGATAATCAAGGTATATCAACTTTATTTCCAATAGTAGTAAAACAAATTATATTTGGATTGTTAGTTGGAAGCTTACTTGCAAAATTTACTATAATTTTTATAAAAAGATTAAAATTTGAAATAAAAGGGTTTTATCCAATATTTGTATTAGCAATAGCCATATTATCATACTCATTAAGTGAATACTTAGGTGGAAATGGGTACTTAAGTGTTTATATGTCTGGTATAATTCTTGGAAATACTAGTCATTTACCTTATAAAAAGAGTTTATTTCAATTCTTTGATTGTATTTCCTGGATTATGCAAATAGTTTTATTCTTTATGTTAGGTCTATTATCATTTCCATCAAAAATCTTTAATATAATAGGTATATCAGTATCTATCTCACTATTTATGATTCTTATTGCTAGACCAGTATCTACATTTGTAACATTGTTTCCATTTAAATATTCCTTTAAAGAAAAGTTATTTATTTCTTGGGTAGGATTAAGAGGTGCAGCATCTATAGTTTTTGCCATATATGCAATGACATATGGAGTTGATATGAAATATGATATTTTCCATATTGTATTTTTCGTAGCACTATTTTCTGTATCAATTCAAGGAAGTTTGCTTCCTAAAGTAGCAACAAAACTTAATTTAGTAGATGATAATACACTAGTATTAAAAACATTTAATGATTATGTAGGTGATATAGATAGAAAACTAATAGAAGTTACTGTTACATCTGATAGTAAATTAGTAAATAAGAGTATTGCAGATGCAGATATTTCAGAGGATATTTTGATTGTTATGATAAAAAGGAAAGGAAAAACTATACTTCCTAAAGGTACTACGATTATAGAAAATGGAGACATATTAATTGTTACAGGAGAAAATATAGAAAGTATTTCATTGTAAGTTTATTTTTATAAAGTAATAAAATTTAAGATGTCTAATAAGCCTGTGTATTACACAGGTTTTTTATTTACTAGAATTCTTATGATATAAATATAATTAATTATATTTTATCTAATATAGTATAAATAGGTTTTAAATATAAAAAATAACATTTTGAAAAGATTTATTTAAGAAATGGCTAGATTAGTGCAATTATAAATACTTATAGTAAATATAATATCAAAAACATAAAATTGACATTATAAAAAATTTTGGTTAGAATATAGTTTACAAAGTAAACTATATTCTATGCGATATAAAGCCATAGATTTAGAAAGTGGTGAACAGATATGGAAGATTTTAATTCGATTTATATGATAGAAAAAATGCAAGATATAAAATTATTTAGTAGAACAATTATACGTCGTGCTACTAAAGAATATGAAATGCCAGCACAACATCTGGAATTGTTATCTCAGCTTATAAGCCATAAAGAAGGCATGACCCCAATGAGTCTTAGTAAAATAATGGGTGTTAATAAAACAATTATAAGTAGAGTAATAGATAATTTAAACAAAGGCGGGTATTTAACTAAAACAAAAGATACAAAAGATAAAAGAAGCTATATTGTTTCAATTACAGATTCAGGTATAGAGCAAGTGCAAAAGATATATGAATATTATCTAAGTCCAATCTATGAATTACGTAGAATATTAGGCGATGATGATTTTTTAAATTTAATGAATTATATAGAAAAAGCAAATATAAAAATGAATGAAGAGAGAAAGGAGATATTAGAATGACTTTTTATCAAGCCATGCAATTAGGCGCAAACAATTTAAAACCATTAATTCAAAATACTAAAGATAAGAAATTAAAACAAAAGTATTTAACTGCATTTATAATTAAAAATATATTATGTCTTGTTTTTTGTATACTTATGGTTACAGTTTTTAATAAAGTATTTGGAAGTGAAAATAGCATAGTAGGAGTTGTAACAGTTATTGCATTATTAACATTTAGACTGTCTTACTTAGACTATAATGCTAAGCATTCAGCATTTGCTATTTTGGGGATTTTCTGTATTTTCACTGTTGGACCATATTTAGCTAGTATGTCAACACCAATATTAAGTTTCGTTATAAATTTCATTTCAATAATGGCAATAGTAGTTTTAGCTTGCTATAATGTTAACTTATCTAATCAATCAATATTTGTATTAGGTTATTTACTTTTATATGGTAATCCAGTTAGTAATGTAGGAGTATATACTAACCGTGTTATTGCTTTATTAGTAGGTGGAGTTATAGTAGCTGGAATTTTCTATATAAAACAAAGAAAAACAGAATTTAAAAGTACATTTACCGATGTAATAAAAGGATTTAATTTTAGTAATGAAAGAACTAAGTGGCAACTAAAATTAGCTCTTGGAGTATGCTCTGGTATGTTAATAGGAGAATTAATAAATTTACCAAAAGTAATGTGGATAGGATTTGCATGTATGTCAATACTTCAACCGAATGAAGAAAAGATAGACTTTAGAGTAAAAACTAGATTCCCATATATCATTGTTGGGGGGATAGTTTATTTTGTAATTTGTTTATTTATACCAGCAGAATCTAGAAGTCTTGTAGGTATGCTAGGAGGTCTTTTAGTAGGATTCTGTGCAACTTATCAATGGCAAACTGTATTTAACTGTTTTGGAGCATTATCATCAGCAGTACCAGTTTTAGGATTAGGTGGAGCCATAATACTTCGTATCTTAAATAATGGTATTGGAGCAATATATAGTAAGGTGTTTAACTATATATTTGATAAAGTAGATGAAAAAATAATGGCAAAACATAAAGCTAAAAAAATTAATAATGAACTAAAGGTAAATTAATATAAAAAATAAGTTCCATAATTGGAGCTTATTTTTTATATTTTTTTAATTTTTATAATTAATATTCTATTTTATCCTTTTTATCTGACCATATTTTTTGAACTTCAACACATTCATCTCTATTCATTTCTATCAATTTTAAAACATCCTCACTTTTATGATTTATCCAATCGTACATAAAATCATCTCTAAAACCTATATTTCCTGTATCTTGTGATGTAGCACCATAGTATACCAGTTTTATATTAGACCACATAATAGCACCTAAACACATTGGGCAAGGATATGCTGATGTATATAATTCACAGTCACTTAAATCAAAGGTATTTAAATTTATACAATTGATTTATTAATTATATAAGTCTATAATTATACCTACATAAAGTATTATTACTAAATAGGGGAAATAGGATAAACTATGAATTTTAAAAAGATGGCAATAAATATGATGTTTTTTTTAGTGATTATAGTATCATTTCTTTATTGGCAAAATAATGATATTGTAATTACTAATATAGATATAAATAACGGCAAGATACCAAGTAACTTTGATAAGTTTAAAATACTTCAGGTATCTGACCTTCACAATAAAAAATTTGGTAAAAACCAAAGTAAACTTGTAAACTTAACAAATAAAATAAATCCAGATATAATAGTAGTTACAGGTGATGCTATAGATAGTAGAAAAACAAATATGGATATAGCAATTGATTATTTATCACAAATAGCTAAAATTTATCCTACATACTATGTAAGTGGAAACCATGAAAGACGAATAAAAGAGTACAATAGATTTGAAGAATTATTAATACAAAATAATGTAAAAGTTTTAAATAATCAATATGAAAATATAAAAATAGGTAATGAAGAAATTTCACTTATAGGTATGAAAGATATATCATTTATAAAATCTAAGGATAGAAGAAAAGAGTATTTAAGTACTTTAAAAGATATAAAAAAAGATGTTAGTGATAACTTTACGATTTTATTATCTCATAGACCAGAAATAATAGATGTATACTCAGAATCTAAGGTAGACTTAGTATTTACTGGGCATGCACATGGTGGGCAAATTAGATTACCTTTTACAGATGGTTTATTTGCACCTAATCAAGGATTATTACCAAGATACACTAGTGGAAAATTTAAAAAAGGAAATACTGAAATGATTGTAAGTAGAGGTCTTGGAAATAGTTTATTTCCATTTAGAATTTTTAATAGACCAGAATTAATATTAACAACATTAAATAAAGACTAAAATAAATTTATGTTAGATAACAAAACAGCTATAACTATGGATAATAAAGTATAGCTGTTTTTATTATTTTACTTTTAATAACTTTAGAAACCTCTATTATTCTAATAATTACAAATATAATTTATAACTTTTAAAAAGAGATATATATTAAAGCTAAATCATATAAATATTATTGATAAGTTAAATAAAGGGGGGATATCTTTGGATATAGCAATTACAATATTATTTGGAATTTTAGTAGTTTACATATTATATTTTTTCCTAAAAGAAAAACAATACTCAAAGGAATCAGCACTTGGAAATATAGCCTCAACAATAGGTGTACTTGGTACATTTGTAGGTATATCAATAGGGCTATGGAAGTTTGATCCAAATGATATTACATCAAGTGTACCATTATTATTAAGTGGTATGAAAATAGCATTTGCAACATCTATAATAGGTATGTCAGCAGCAATATTTATGAAATATATTGCTCTAAAAAATGAAGACGAAGAAAATATCGATGATATTATGGAACTTTTTAACACGATGATAAATGAAAGTAGAAATGTAAATAATACACTTTTACTAAATCAAAAACAAACTGAAAATGTATTAACTAAAGTAAGTGAAATTTGGTCTAGTCATCAAGAAAACTTAACTGTAGAATTAAAAAATGAAATAAGAAACTTAAATAATAATAATTTAGCTAAACAAGAAGAGCTTATAGGTGAATTTAAAAAGCTTGGAGAATGTTTTACACTTTTAAATAGTGGAGTAAATAACTTGTTAACTTGGCAAGAAAACTATAAAGAAACTATAGAAATTACAACTAAAGAATTAGAAAGTGTAATAAAAACTTTAAATAATTGTGATAAGTCAATAGAGTCTATTGCTAAGAACTCATCACTTATAAAAGGAAATAATGAAAACTTAAATGAAGTACTCAAAGACATAAACAAAACTCAAGATATAATAATTAAGTCAAATGAATCTATAATTGAAATTTCAGATAAAGCTAAAGAATCTATACCACAGATAAATGAACACTTCACAAATATAGATAATCGTACAAAAGAAAGTACAGATTATCTAGAAACTGCAATCTCTCAAAATCTAAACAATATAAAATTCTATCTAGAAAAAATAACAGAAGAAGTATTATCAAAAACTACACAATCCATATATGAAAATAATAGACAATTTAAATATGAAATTTCAGAGCATATAAGTCAATGTAAAATGTTAATCTATAATTTAAAAGATTTAATACCAGATATAAATGAACATCTTTTAGCTACACAAAAAAGATTTAATAAAACGCTAATACACTTTAATGAAGAAGTACAAAACTCATTTAAGGAAAATACTTCAGAAATTAATAAGCAAATTGAGTTATTAAAAGAAACCACAAATAATATTAATAATACATTAGATGATACTATATGTGAGTCCACAAAAAGGCTTGAAAATATAACAGTAGCAACTTCAAATCAAATAAAAACTATGGCAGAGGAAATGGAAAAACTATGTGCTAGAAAAATAGAAAAATTAGATAATACATTAATAGAAGAATTTACAGATGCATTAAGTTGCTTAGCAGGTCAATTAGTAACTATATCAGAAGGTTTTTCAGAGGATTACTATAGATTATTAGAGGAATTAAAAGATGCATTTGCAGATAAAGATATAGTAAGTACAATAGATACAGATATCTCTAAAGGAGATAAATAGAGTATGAGTAAATTAGATAAATTTAGAAGAAAAGAAAAAGATGGTCATAATATATGGTCATCAGTATCTGATTTAATGTCAGGTCTTATGATAGTTTTTCTATTTACATCAGTTATATTTATGAGTAAGGTAATAGATGAAAATACAAATATAAAAAGACAACAAGAAACTGTAGAAAATATAGTTACAACTTATGAAGAAAGTAAAGAAAATATCTATGAAGATTTATACAATGAATTTGAAGCTGATATGAATAATTGGCATATGGAAATAGATGAGGATGGGACTATAAGATTTAAAGAACCAGAAGTATTCTTTTCAAGGGGAGAAGCGGAACTTAAAAGTCAATTTAAAGACATACTTAATTCATTTTTTCCTAGGTATATAGATGTAATTTATACAAACTATAAAGATAAAGTAACAGAGATTAGAATAGAAGGTCATACCTCTAGTGAATGGGAAGAGGGAGGAGATACAAAGACTTCTTACTTTAAAAATATGGAGTTATCACAAGATAGAACTAGAAATGTATTAGAGTATGTTATGAATATGGAAAGCTTGAGTGAATATGAAGATTGGTTGATAGATAACATTACTGCTAATGGTATGAGTTATAGTCAAAGAATATATAAAAATAATGTTGAGGATAAGAATGCATCTAGAAGAGTTGAGTTTAGAGTTATAACTAATTCTGAAGAAACTATTGATGAGATTATAGACAATTATAAAGAATAGATAATATATTAATATAGTTTAGCACATAATATTTAGGGTATTAATAGAGTACTTAAAATTATCATAGGAGATTAGAGTTTATGAGACAAGACAATAGAATGTTGATAAATGAGTATAAAAACTATTTAATAAGATTAAATCTTAATACTACTGAGATTAATATGAATATTAAAACTGTTGATGATATAAATGTATATAAAGATGAATCTAAAGATAACTTAAAGAAGCTAGAAATTTTAAGTAAAGATTATAAACTATATGACAAAAACTATGAAGATTTTAGAATAGCAATGGGTAAGTTTGCTATGGGATTAAGCAAATCTCATAAATTAAAGCTTAATAGTAAAGATAAGGTAAGACTTAATTTAGTATTTTTAGAATTAAATGATCAATTTGAAGAGTTGATGCGTAAAAATATAGTTAAAGATGCATATGTATGGAAGTAAGAATTTTAAATATATAGTTCTTATATTAAATAAAAATAGCAACTATCAAATAGATAATTTAATATCTAATTTAGTTGCTATTTTTACTTTTAAATATTTCAAATTAACTTGTATATAATTGCTATGATACCTTAGTATTTAAATGTAAATTAGCTTCTAAATCCTCTTTATTTTTAAACTTATTTATCATATATTCATATACATAAGCAAATAATATAGGTAATAAAATACATAATATAGGACTTATTAAATAATTTCCAAAAGTTTTAAAATTATTAGGCATAAAGCTAAAATTATATATACCGTTTAAACACCATTTTACAAGTAAGTGATGCATCATTATACTCCAAGTATAATTACCTATAATACAAAGACATGATAGTATCTTACTATTTATATTACTACGTACTATAAATTTAACTAGATGTAAATAATATATTATTCCTAAAATAGACGATACATATGGCAATATAATGTGATTATTAAAGTCTATTGTTCTTAATGAGAATGTATAGTAGCCAAATATTATAAATATTATTAACTTGCAAAGTAAAACCAATAAAAATGATTTAACCGATAAATTTAATCTTTTTTGTATAAACTCTTTATAGTAAAATCCTAATTGGAAAAATGCTAGTCCAAATAAAATTCTTAAAAAGCTTTGTAATATATTTACATTTCCATCTATGACAGCATATATATTAGAAATTGAAGTTGAAATAAATCCAATTACTAATAAACCTATTAAAAATATTGATTCATTTTTAAAGCTAGGACTAAAGTTATTACTAAAAGAGTTAAACTTTAAGGATATAACCTTCCTTAAAGATATATAAGTGATTTGAAGTAAAAATAAAAACGGTACAAACCAAGCTGGACCATTAAAATAAAATTGAAACCCTCCTAAGAAAGGTTCTATAAAAAGGCTTTTAAGATTAAATTCTAAATCCATTAATAATAATCCGAATTTAACAAGTATAAAAGATAATATTAAGTAAAATAAATTGCAAAGCATGTATTTTTTTATAGATGAAAATCTCTTTTTTGCTAATTTCAAAATATCACTTTCATATATAGTTTTATAAAAATATCCTGATGCAAATATAAATAAAGGCATATGATAAGAATACTCTGGGAATAGCTCCATTGTTGGTGAAATTGGTAGACCGATAAATTTAAATATATTTTCTCCTAAATGGCAACTTACAACAGCGATTATTCCAAAAGCCTTTAGAATAGTTAAATCTATATTTCTATTATTCATAAAGCTCTCCTTTGGTTGTTTTGATTTTATATTTATAAAAATAATATTTTTTAAATTTACAGTTATAATTTTATTATAAATTATAACATTACATTGTCAAAAAATGTAGTATATAATAAATATTTATAATAAATTTAATTATATATTAGTAATAGATTAATAAAGTACAAAAAATTAAGTTATTTATATTATACTAATAAGACAATATATTAAAAGTTGGTGATATTATGAATTTTGATTCAAATAAACTTGAAACTACATTTATACCTCCAGCAACAAATGCTACACCTATCAATGATAGAAAATATACTCTTACACATTCTGATACTACAGGAATATTATTTCTAGATATTGGTATAGTATATAATTTAGGTGCAATTAATCAAGAGCTTAGAGACGAAGTTTTAGGTAAGTTAAAATTAATAGAATATAAATTACACTGCTTATATCTTTATGTTTTTGTTGGAAACTACGATTTTAATACATGTTTAAGACGATATAATATTTTTAAAAGTCATTTGCCAATGTCTATAGCAGCTATTATTTACGGAGATAGTTATCTATTTGATACTCATATAGATTTAAAAAATACTCCTATTTATGTTAAATTTGATTCTATTTATTCTCAATTTAATAATTATGAATTTTATGGTTATATAAAAGACTTTATATAATACAATAAATTTATTAGGTTAAAATAACTTATATTTCAAGAATTATGAGTATATGATATAATCGTATTACAAAAGCTAAAATAATATAAAATATTTATATATTAAGCAAAAGTAGGAGAGTATGTTATGAAACTAAAAAGAAATGATAACTGTTGGTGTGGAAGCGAATTTAAATATAAAAAATGTCATATGGAATTTGATGAAAAATTAGCTTCATTAAAAGAAAGAGGATTTGAAGTTCCTTCTCACAATATAATAAAAACTAAAGAACAAATAGAAAAAATAAAAGAAAGTGCAAAAATAAATAATGCAGTATTAGACTTAGTAGGACAAAATATAAAAGCAGGAATGACTACTGATGATATAGATAAAATAGTACATGATTATACAGTATCTCAAGGAGCAATACCAGCACCACTTGGATATCATGGTTTCCCAAAAAGTGTATGTACATCTATAAACGATGAAATATGCCATGGAATACCAAGTCCAGATAGAGTATTAAAAGATGGTGATATAGTAAATGTAGACGTATCAACTATATACAATGGATATTACTCTGATGCATCAAGAATGTTTATGATAGGAAATGTTAGTGAAGATGCAAAAAAATTAGTACAAGTAACTAAAGAATGTTTAGAAAAAGGAATAGAAGCAGTTAAACCATGGGGACATTTAGGTGATATAGGTGAGGCTATAGAAAAACATGCTAAAGCTAATGGATATTCTGTGGTTGAAGAATTTGGAGGACATGGAATAGGTTTAGAGTTCCATGAAGATCCTTTTGTTTATCACTATAAGGGAGCAAAGGGAATGGTATTAGTTCCAGGTATGATGTTTACTATAGAGCCAATGATAAATCAAGGTACTTCAGATTTATATATAGATGCAGATAATGGATGGACGTCATATACTGATGATGGAAAATTATCAGCTCAATGGGAGCATATGATTTTAGTTACAGAAGATGGAGTAGAAATAATAGCTAAGTAATTAATAAATTTTAAATAAAAAGACTATATAATAAATCTATAATTATATAGTCTTTTTATTATTGGAAAATAAATTCCTAGTAGAATATAAGAAAAATACTTCACTATAAAATAAAAATAACAATCTGATTAAAATTAAAGTTAGAAAGGTATATTTATTGCAGTGTAACATATTGAACCCCATAATATATATGTTACGAAAATAACAATAACTTTAATATTCATTGATGCATTTGCTAAACCTGATTGGAACATTAAAAAAGTCATAAGAGAAATTGGACCTGCAAATCTTTTTATCCATGGTCTAAACTTACCATCTTTTGTAGGTGCAGTTATAATGATATAAAAAATATAAATGAACTATTAGATTAATAAATATTTTATTAATTTAACTTAATTTTATTAAGTGATAATATATAAATTAAGATTATAAAAATAATATTAAATTAGAAAGGATAAACTAAAATAATGATAAAAGCAGATTTACATATACATACAGATATATCAGATGGATCTTTAACTACAGAAGAAGTTATAAAAAAAGCAAAAGAAAATGGACTTACACATATAGCTATTACCAATCATGATACAGTAAAAGGATTAAAAGAAGCTATAGAATTAGGTAAAGAGTATAATATTATAGTAATTCCAGGAATTGAAATATCAGCATATGATTATAAAAGAAATAGAAAAGTACATTTGTTAGGATATGGTATAGATTTAGATGGCAAATATGTATCTAATTTATGTAAAAGTTTACTTAAAGATAGAAATGAAATGACTTTAAGACAAGTAGATATAATAAAATCTTTAGGATACGATATAAGCAAAGATGAAGTAAAATTCTATGGAAAAAATAGTGAGACATCTTATAAACAACATATTATGCAAGTTATGATTGATAAAGGATATGTAGAAGAGATTTATTCACCATTGTATAAAGAGTTATTTAAAAATAATGGACCATGTCATATGGAAATTAATTATATAGATGTATTTGATGCAATAAATGCAATTATAAAAGATAATGGTATTCCAGTAGTAGCACATCCTGGACAAATGAATTCTTATGAATTAATAGAGGAGTTAGTAGAAAAAGGTCTAGTTGGAATTGAAAAATACCATGTGTCACATAGTGAAGATGATTATGCTAGAGTAGATAAATTAGCTAAAAAGTATAATTTGATAGTAACAGGTGGAAGTGATTTTCATGGAAGTTACTCAAAGAATAGAAATATGGGATGTTGTACTGCACCTAGTGAGAGTGTTAAGTTTATTGAACAAAGTATTAAATATTAGTTAAGTTAGATGAGATAAATTTAAACATATTGAGAAGTAATTTTAAATTTAATAAGAAACTAAATATAAATACTTAAATAAAAAGAGGGTGTCAAGATTTACTACACCCTCTTTTTTATAGATTAATTAACAAGAATAGATTTCTTAGAAATAAGAACCATTTAAATATATTTACATATTATATAAAGGGTAATATTTATACATCATAAAGGGGGAAGACACATGAATAATAATTATTGGAAAGAATATTGGGATAGTTATTACAAGTTTATTGATTTTTATATTAATAAGTTACAAAATGTATATCCAAATGAAGATATAGAAGAAAGATATATAGAAGTTGCAAAATTATTTGAGCCTTCTATTCGTCCAAATAATTATATACCACCAGTTATACAATCAGGAGGCCAAGGACAAAGTCAAGAAACACAACAAGGAAATCAAGTACAATGGCCAGGTGCACAGTCATGGGGAATTTATGGACAATGCCAAGGTATGCAACAAGGAGGCCAAGGCCAAGGACAAGGTACACAACAAGGAGGTCAAGGCCAAGGACAAGGTATGCAACAAGGAAACCAAGGCCAAGGACAAGGTATGCAACAAGGAGGTCAAGGCCAAGGCCAAGGTCAAGGAACACAACAAGGAGGTCAAGGCCAAGGCCAAGGTTCACAACAATGGGTCCAAGGACCAGGGCCAGCTATATCACCAGGTGGTGGGCAATTTACTATAAATAACTGCAAAAAAATGTCTGTAGTTAGAATAGTAATGAGATCAGGATTTAATCCTTCTAGTTTCTATATGTTAGTAGACCGTACTGACAGAAGAAGTATTCAAGGGTATAGAATAGCCCATAGTGACGGTAGAATTAGATTTGTACCAATGTCTGTAGAATATAGAAATATTAATTTTATAGAATGTGTATTTTAAATAAATTTTTTTAAAATAAAAGGTCAAATTAATATTTGACCTTTTATTTATTACTGTTTTTAATCATATAATCTATATTTGTCATAATACCCTTACTTTTATTATATTTTATAACTGCACGAGTTCCCCCAACAAGCTTATTATTTTGTATTATAGGAGAACCACTCATACCTTGAACTATACCACCACGATATTTTAATAAATCTTTATCTACAATTTTTATAGATGAGAAATTCTCTCCAACTTCAACTATTTCAATTTCATGCATTTTTAACTCATTAGATATAGGAGACTTACAATATAAATAAGCATTACCTACTTTTGGAGTCCCTATTTCTAAAGCTAAGTTTGCATTATATTTATACTTATCAAACTTACCGCTCATGCCTCCATCACCAATACCACTAAACTTACCTATCTTATCTCCACTTGCACTTGCAACTAAATTGCCTGTATGAAAAATAGTATTTTTACGAGTTTGAACATAAGAGGTATTAAAAATTCCATTATCTAAAATTTCAAAAGGTGTATCATCATCTTCTATATTATGAGATAAAGCTATAAAATTACCTTTAGAATCTATTGCTGTTATAGTACCTAAATAAAATGAATAGTAACCTATTTCAAAATTTCTAAGGTCATCAGATGTTATATTTACTGTTTTAGTTTTTCCATTTCTAGAATATATAACCTCTAAAGGTAAATTTTCAGATTTCATTGTTTTTTCTATAGTTTCACGACTTAAATTAATTTCTTCTCCACCTATTTTTATAGCTAATAATACATCTGATTTTTTTAAGGTTTTGTTAGAATTTAGTTTATTTGATATTATAGGGTATTTTAGTTTTACGAAAAATTCAACAACTTCTCCAGAGGGCATAAGCTTTGTAGCATTTGATATATCAGTATCATTCCCAAATACAAAAGAACATCCTAGTAAATTTATTACTAATATAGTTGAAAGAACTTTCTTAAAAAAGCTTAGTTTTATGTCATTCATTCAATCAACTCCTTTTATTTTATATATACTTATTTATATCTTTTCTAAAATACATATAAAATATATTATAATATAATTACTAATAATATATAAAATAATCAATAATGTTAAAATTTAAATATATTTATTATAAAAATTATAGGTTTATAGATAAGATTATTAATTAAAGTTTTTTTAAAACTAAAATTTATATTTTCTTACATATTATTAAGGTTATATTGATAAAAAATTATTAGATTAAAGTTACTATAAATAATTAAAATATGAACGGAGTTTAAGTATGACAAAAGAAAAAAGACGCATAATTATAGATTTCGAAGTATTATCAAAGGCAAACTTTTGGATGTGTTGCATGAAAGATTATAAGAGTCAAAAAGAGCACACAATAATAAATGATAGAGATGAACTCTTAAGAGTGTTTAATAAAAATAAAGACTCTGTATGGATAGGTTACAACATACGAGGATATGACCAGTGGATACTAAAGTCAATAATAGCAGGACTTGATCCTTGCAAAGTATCTGATATACTTATTGACAAGAAAATATCAGGATGGAGAATAGATAGAAGACTACATCAAGTACCTTTATATATTTTTGAAATAAGTGATACATATAGAAGTCTAAAAGAGCTAGAATTATTTATGGGCGAAGATATAAGGGAAAGTAGTGTACCATTTGATTTAGATAGATATCCAAATGAAAAAGAAATAAATGAATTAACATCTTATTGTATGCACGATGTTAGAATGACTTTTAAAGTATTTGAGCAAGTATATTATAAATATGAAGCACAAGTAGGACTTATAGAATACTTTAACCTAGATTCATCTATGATAAATAAAACAGAAGCACAATTAAGTGCATATATATTAGGAGCTAAAAAACCAAACTATGAAAGAAACGATGTTAAAGAATTTGAAATAGTAAAAACTTTAGAGCTTAGTAAATATAAAAATATAAAACAGTGGTATGAAAATTATGATAATAGAGATTTTAAAAAGTATTTAAGAGTTAATGTATATGGAATAGATACAGATTTTGGATGGGGTGGTCTTCATTCCGCTAGAAAAAAATATAAAGCAGAAGATTATATAGTAAATTCAGATGTTAGTTCATTTTATCCATCGATAATGATAGAGTATAAATTACTGAGTAGAAATGTAAATAAACCAGAAAAATTTAAAGAAATACGAGATAATAGGTTTAATTTAAAAAAAGAGAATAATCCTATAGAAAAGTCTCTAAAGTTAGTCTTAAATAGTACTTACGGAGCTTGTTTAGATGTAAATAATGATTTATATGATCCTCAACAGGGAACTGCAATTTGTGTAAATGGACAACTATTATTATTAGATTTAATAGAAAAGGTAGAACTAGAATTTAAAGATAGTGCTACCTTTATACAAGGGAATACAGATGGGGTTATGTTTAAATTTAACTCTAAAGAAGATGTGAATAAATACTTAGAAATTTGCAATAAATGGTGTAAAAGAACAGGCATGAATTTAGAACATGATTTTATAAAGAAAGTAATTCAAAAAGATGTGAATAACTACATATATATAAAAGAAGATGGAGAAATAAAAAGTAAGGGGGCTTATGTTAAAAAATTAAGTATAATAGATAATGACTTACCTATAGTTAATAAGGCAGTTAAGGAAAAATTAATAAATAATATAGATATTGAAACAACTATAAATAATGCTACAGATTTAATAGATTTTCAAAAATGTGTTAAGGTAACAGGTAAGTATAGTCATATTATACATGGTCAAAAAAATATATATTTAAAAGTACTTAGAGTATTTGCAAGTAAGTCTGTTATGGATAGCGCTATTATGAAAGTAAAATTAGACAAAAAACAAGAAAAAATTAGTTATACACCAGATAGAGCTTTTATAGATAATAGTAATATTATAGGTAAAAAGGTTCCAGATTACTTAGATAAAAACTGGTATATAAATTTAGCTAAAGATAGAGTAGAAAGTTTTGTAAATGATAATAGTTTTACATTATTTGACTACTTAGAAGATTTACAATAAATAAAAAGCCAAGTTTAATTTAAACTTGGCTTTTTTATATTAATTTTCTTTTTAACAATATAGTTATCTAATGTTGCTAATGTTCATGTAATATGTTTTCATAAACATATTTTATTTTAGCCCAATCCATAAATCTATACTCAGGCTTCCAAACTATATCAGTTAAAACTCTAAAACCACTTTTGCTAATACCTTCTTTAAAAAATATTTCAACTGAATTAATTTTTTCAGCTAATTCCTTATGAATTGAAATTTTATATCCATCAACTTCATAAACTTCATCTTTATCCGTGGGTTCATCCAGAACCACATCAAATACAGGACCTAGACAAGCACTTATTCTACGAATATAAATTCTGAAGTTTTTTTCTATAGACTTAAAATCTTCAATCATATTATCAATTTCTATTTTTGCACTTTCATGAATATTAAAAATCATTATCTCACATCCTTTCAAAATGATTAAATTTATTTTTTACATATTATAAATTTATATTATATTAAACTTGATGAAAAAATTTAACTACTTCATAAA
>JAEIGA010003434.1_pt1 | contig 24830 bp, 25 predicted proteins | sample 9270691 | NCBI WGS metagenome assembly JAEIGA01 (sample SAMN17057246, study PRJNA624740) | gut metagenome | biome: biome; isolation source: fecal sample | host: Bos grunniens | place: China: Xizang | collected 2019
TAATATGGTTTTCATTTGTCTTTATACTTAATCTTCTTTTTCCTTACTGACAGGACCTCTGCTTCGAGGATTCTTGCGTTCGTTCCATTTTTTGATAGGACCGGAATGGTTATATCGGTTTAGTTCTATTCCGTGTTTATTCAATATACGGAAAACAGAACTTCTGCTATGGAATCCGCTTGCTTTCCAAATCTCATCAATAGGATGCCCGGCTGAATAGAGATTGATGATAAGTTTCTCACGTTCCAACCGTCTCTTCTTGGCTGTAGAGACAGGAGGGAGGGTAACAATCATTTTCTCTTTTAATTGCACTTCATGAGCGGCAGCCTTTCTCAATGCAGATGTTTCGAATGGAAGAGAACCAATCATTTCTAACACATCAGATGGTTTTGTCTCAGGAAATAGAATATTTCTGGAATCTATGTGGTCGTGGATGCTTACTATGCGTATGACATGAATGCGGCAAAATTCCAGAAATCCTGCCAGTTCCCTACTTCCGCGTAATGCATTGGAAAATTTAGAAATGACAAGCTCATCACCGCGTTCAAGCGTTACCATCAGCTGTTTCCACAGCGGGCGATGCTTTTCGTTAGCATCTTCCTCTTCTATAACATGAACGCATCCGAAATCGCTCATCCATTTGCGGTCTTCCTCCAGATGCTCGTACTGAGATGTGACCATTATGTAACCAATCTTTGCCATTATAGTTGATTTTAAGGCTGTTTCTGTCAGATTTATTAATGCAAAGTTACTAAATATAATCGTACTAATAATCATACTTGTGCAATTCTTATATTTTTTTATCCATCGAATAATCTTATCCATGATTTATAGCACAAAAAAAATCATACTAAAAAAAGTATGAAAACTAAATAAATTTAAAGTATTATTCAAAGTGTAATCTTTATGAAATTTTATCTGTAACTTTGCACCGTTTTAATTCAATTTATACACCAATGAAATATTTACATCCTTCTGGTAATAACCATGTTTATGAAAGCTCGCTAAAGTCAAGCATCAATGACGATTACACAGCGAGCAAACAAATGAAAAGAAATCAAACAAGTGAAAGAAAAGACGGAATTCAAACGTTAATCTTTCACTTGTTTTTTTTGTGTCTTATAATGACGCTTTCAGCTTGTGACAAAAGCACTTCCTACAACTTTAATTCTTCATCTGATGCGCTTGAATCATACAAAGATTTTCATGCTTCAATGAAAGTCCTTTCAAAAGTCGATGCGAAGACCTTGTCTGATTATATAAACAAATGGCAGGAGTTACAAGATACAGTCTTTGGATATATTAAAAAGGATCCACATTACACTGCTCATGTAAGTTTGCCACTTGATTTTGACTCTATAACAGATTCTATCAGAAATGAATTCATACGTCTTTCACGAGATTATACCATGAAAGATGTCGCCCTAGTTAAGCTAAACATTTCCCTATTTTCGGATGAACAGGAATTAATGCCAATAAAAGATAAGGCATTAGAGTTCTTTTCTTCATTAGATAAGAATAAGCCTTTTGACAACGATGACATATCCAAACTGTTGCTGGATTATCAGGACTTCCTAGTAACCTCAGAACACAAAGGTATCAGTAATATGGAAAACGTGAATTCGTTTATAGCAGAAGAAGACCGTCATTTCCGTTCTTTTCTTTTGAATATAGACAAATATTCAGAAATGGGCTTAGGTAAGATTACTCTAATAACGGAACGAATATGCGGAAATATTTATAAGGAAGCATATAATGACAAAATTCCCCAAGAAGAAGTATTGGTATATATGTCAATGCGAACCGCCAGAAGATTGCTCATGAATGCTGAAGTCTGTTACAAACAACTTAAAATGGGTAAGGTAAAGAACCCTCAGCAAGCTAATGCATTTCTTTGGATGATTATCCAACCCTATCTTTCAATCGACTCTTTTACAATTGCCATGCTTACAGATGAGCAGAAAACACTGATGACAAGCATTGCTGAAGCATATAATAATATGGTAGCTGAACTGCATGCCAAGCAGCTAGTCGATGATAAAGTATCCCTGCGATTACCAGAACAAATAATGCAACTATATATAATAACCTTATAAACACAAAAATTCATGTTAGAAGAAGCCATTTACAAATTCAGAACCATTGGACCAATGCAATTGCCTGAGGTGATAGACAATTTCTGGCTGGGAGAGATTACGGCTTATGAAGATTATGCTATCCTTCCTTATGAGGTTCATAATCCACAGTCTCTTGATAGAATCATTGAAATGTTTGATGAGAATGCAGATCTTGCAATTCTATATCACTTAATTCCTTCCGTATCAACAGTTTTTGGACATGAATGCTGTGCCTATTGTTTTCCAGTAACAGAACGTATGTTCAAAATAAACTGTAAGACAGGCGTTGATGGATTGGTTCATGACCTAAAGGTAACATTATACAATTCCATAGAGGTAATGTATACAGATATACTGGAAGACCTTAAACTTCATGAAAACAGGGGGAAATTTAAGATAAAGAGAAAGCATGGAGAAATTTTAAACGATTTCAATTGCGGACTATAGATGAACTCCAAGACTTATTATCATATTGCAGATATTATTCAACGATATAGGACATGGATAAGGGTTATTGATACAGAAAGGATTGTAGAGATGAGAATTATTCAGGATGGCAGTCTTAGAACCTTGCAATTCCGTTCATTGACTCTTCAAAGTATTCGTGAACATGACAATATCCAACGGAGAAGAATATGGCAAATAAGTGAATATGATATTGGTCAGGGACTGGCAGCACTTTGTCGTAAAGACCCGTCTGCCGCCCTCCGTAGTGAACAAAATTCTCTCACTCTATCAGATGTGGAGTATATTATCAAAACAGCATCATTTGGAATTTTAAAATTGGATTTATTTGATTATGACACAATATAAATATAGTTGCCTTTTACTTTCGGCAATAGGGTTTTGCCTTGTTCTTATGTCTCTAATCGATGACAACTTATACATAAAGGCTATACTTGGTTTAGTAATCTTGGGTACAGTATGTCTGATTAAGTGCATCTGGAGTGCAGTGGAACTGCCTCCTGATATTAATCCTGACATAATGGAAGAAATAGAACCTGCCAAGAAGGATGAAACAGTTAATGACATGCAACAGGAATTGGGACATGAAGATAATATAGACATATACCTGAGACTTATGATTGAGGTAAGTGAAGAACTGGCCAAAGAAGGAATTGTAAAGCCTGATTCGCCTAGTTATAATTTACACTTGAATCACAGAATTTCAGAACGATTGTAAACAGATAAATAATCACAAACTATCACTTGTATGTTACAGACTTTAGACATCATTAAATTTGTTTTTCCATTTGTTGAACTATGTATGTTTTTCTGTTTATACCGAAAGACATACAACTTCATGAAGAGGTTTTATTGCAACATGACATTGTTTCGCAATGCAAGAAAGTTATATAGCCTTTGCGTGCTCATTGTGCTTTTTTTCATAAACTGGTGCTGCTGCATGACTGAGCAGAACTATGCAGTCGGTTTGTCCGTAATGATGATTGTACTTTGTTTCTCTTATCGAGTATCTGATTATGTACTTAGTCGATTAAAAGCTAACAAGGTGCTATTCTTCGCTACAATGGTTTTAAGCATGATATGCTTTGCCATTCCATACCTGAACAGTCTGTTTCATGTCTTTTACACTATCGGCATAGCTTCTGTTTTCTATCCATCTGCACGTCTTCTGAAAATTCGCAAAGAAGAATGGATGGCTATGGACAAACAGATGATACAAGAAAGGATACTTAAAGAATATAATTGATTACCACATTTATTTGAAGGATGACCTTACATTACTTGCTCAAAAATCAGTTCACAAAATTAAAATGATAATCAAATGACAAATGTAACAAGTAATCAAATCACAGATATACGAACCAACCAGTCTATTGAACGGTCTTTGTTGGAATTCCTTAAGCCCAAATCAGAAGGCAGATTCAGTAGATTGGAAGCTTACTGCGACCTTCTGGCACTGGCTGCATCTGATGCATATACTGTAAAGGTGGCTGGACAACAAATGATGCTGCAACCAGGACAGTTCATCTCTTCAATATCAGAACTAAGTCGTAAGTGGCAATGGCAGCGTGCCACTGTCCGACAGTTCGTGGATGGGTTAGAATCCATTCAGCAATTGGATATCAAGCCTATCTCAAAAATGTTTATCTTCACCATCAACAGTGCCCAATACTTGTCGGTGAGGATTAAGGATATTGAAGACTTGAAACTGTTTTCTGATATGCAGTTCAAACGGTTCATTATTGGAACGGCAACTGTCAAAGAGACGGCAGAAAGTTTGGATTTGTATTTTCTCTATCTTTTGGAATCAGCAGAAAAGGAGAATGGGTCTATCGACAAGCACAGTACACTCTGCAATCAACAATATGACACATTCATACACTACGTCAAGTCTGTTTTTCTTATGGAAGATTCTGACATCAGACTTCCTGAAAGTTTAGAAAAATCTATAAGAAATTACATAGGTGATGAACAGATTTGTTCCTGGTATAAACTGGTTAGCATGATAGACTTGTTAAGGACATCTTATAGCAATAGGCAGGAAGCGGCAACTATTGCAGATGGGGTTTCTAAAGAAGAGGAACAAATTATCCGTCAGTTGTACGACTCCTGTTTTTCTTTTATAAAGACCAAGCAAAATTGCTTTAATCAGTCGGAAAAGAATCGCGATAACTCTGGCAAGCAATTAGCTGGTCATAGTTCAACAGTTAATACTAATGTTGTATGACTTACTATAGAAAGTTGAAACTATCATATCCAGCTTTTAAATCAAAGATGTGAAGACAATCTTTATAACAGGCGACGTGCTTGCACGTGCCACATTCTTTAAGCTAAGGGAAGCCTAATACCCCGACCGTCTGCGAAGGTTGGGAGGGGTGACCAGATAAACAGCAAGCTGGGTCACCAAATACGCTAGTAAGGCTTCGTCCTTATTGAAGGATGGAATCATAAAATATCTATAAATTTATGAGTATAGCAAAACAGGTAATGGACATCAAGGTCTCTAAAGGCATCGCGCAAAGTAGCAATGAAGAATTGAGACGCTGGACTGAGAAAGGATGGGAACAGGCTATGAGAGAAGGAAACTATGACCGTAGCCGTGAACACCTGAACTTTGAAATACAAAAAGGTGGAGTGATCATGTCCGTTGACAAAAACCATTCGTTACCAAATCGTATGGCTGAGAATCTGGCAAAACGTGGAATAAAAGACCCTAATGAAGGATTGGAAGAACCACGTTTCCGTACAGTTGTAAATATCATCTTTGGAGGCTCTACGGAAAGGATGCGTGAGATGGCATTTGGTGAACAGGAGGTAGACTTTGATTCCAAAGAAGGTAATTCGCATATCAAAAGAATGCCAGATATTGAGAATTGGGCAAAGGACATCTATGACTTCGTTGCCGAGAAATATGGAGAAGAAAACATCATCTCTTTCATTGTACATCTGGACGAAAAAAATCCGCATATCCACTGTGCTTTGATGCCTATAGATAAAGACAACAAATTCAGTTTTAAAAAGCTTTTCCACGGTGAGAACAAGTTGGCTTACAAAAACTACTTGTTCGGATTACATGATGATTTGGCAAAAGTTAATGAGAAATGGGGACTGTCTCGTGGTACTGCTATTGCTGAAACAGGTGCCCGCCACAGGTCAACAGAGGACTATCGCCGATGGCTGGCAGAGGAATGTATGACCCTTGAAGATAGAAAAGCTAATGCAGAGAAAGCACTGCATGATGTGAGGGTGGAACTGGCTATTGCAGAAAAGAAGCATAAGAGCTTTACAACAATGATAGAGAATCTGCAGAAAGAAAGTGAGGAATTGGACAAACAACTTCGCCCTCTCCGAGAAATGCAGAAGAATAGCCATGTTATAAGTAATGAACTTGCACAGAAAATTCAGAGGCTGGAACACCAGAAAGCGGATGTGGAAAGTAAACTGGAAGATAAATTGGCCAAACTTAAAGAGACTGACCGGTTGCTTGAAACATTGCGAAAGGATAAGGATGAGATTGAACAACTGGCTAAGGACATGTTGGCAAAAGCAAATGACTCGGAACTTTCATGGGCTCATAACATGAGTTATCATCTGAATACGGCAGTCATGGATACACTGGCTTCCGAATTCATAAAGAGATTTCCAACATTTTCTCCCGAAATGAAAGAATGCTTCAATGGAACGTTGCTCAGAGAACTTGCTGAAGATGGTAATCATGTTATTAGAGTTGCATTGAATCTGATTTGTGGATTTGTGGATGAAGCAACAACGATTGCACAGACACAAGGGGGAGGTGGTGGCGGTTCTTCATCTGGTTGGGGAAGAGACCCCAAAGATGATGACCGTGAATGGGCTTTAAAATGCCTGGCTCATGCCCGTAAGATGTGTACTCCTTCTCAGGGAAGAAAGAAAAGGATGTAAATACAAAATGCTCATTTGTATAGGTTACTAATTTAAAAATTAATAGATCTATGAAGAAAATATTTATATCAATGTCAATGGTGTGTCTCAGTACAATGACAGTACTTGCACAGGACGACAATCAGATGAATGACACTCTCTACACACATGAGGTCTTGCTTGAAGAACAAATTCTTCAAGATAGAAGACCTTCATATCTCACGAACGTAAATGATGCAGCCAACTGGGGTAGTAATTGGTTTATTGAATTAAAGGGCGGGGCATCAGCCTTTCTGGGATCACCCATCGGTTGCGGTGATGTGTTTGACCGACTAACTCCAACATTACAGGTCGGGGTCGGCAAATGGTTTACACCTGCAATCGGTGGACGTGTAGAGTTTCAAGGTTTGACTTTTAAGAATGCCGAATTCCAAAAGATGGACTACCGTTTCGTTCATGCTGATTTTATGTACAATGTAACATCGGGTCTTAGAATGAATGACCATGGTCTTGCACAGTGGGACGTGATACCTTTTATTGGTGTTGGAATGGTTCACAACCGTGACTGGTCATCATCCTGTGCATGTCCCGAGAAAACAAGTGGCAGTCATCCGTTTGCCTTTGCATATGGCTTGCAAGTGAGATACCGCCTCTCAAATCGACTGCATCTTCTTGGAGAGGTCAGTGGTATGACAACGGCAAAGAACTTCGATGCTATCGGCACTTCGTCCAGATTCGGTGACAACATGTTGAATGCAACACTTGGATTGTCTCTGACAATAGGCAAATCCGGATGGAAGAAAGTAGTCGATGCCAAGCCTTATATGGACGAGAATCTACTGTTGAAAGACTATATTTTGCAATTAAGGGAGGACAACACAAATCTTAAACGCAAATTGGCTGGCGATACTGAACTAAAAGTCCTTTATCCCAAGAACAGTTATAGCGGTTTGTTATCTCTCCGTGCTCGTTTGTCAAAAAGGGGAATAGAAGTCAGTGATAACGGACAAGCAGCCTCAGGAGATAAGGCTGAATCATTGCAAAATAATGAGTTGACATCAGATAATGGAGTACACAATGATACAATCAGGTTTGGTAAATGCCGAATAGGTGTTGGTGTACCTGTTTACTTTTTCTTTAATCTCAACTCTGTGGAGTTGGTAGATAAATCTCAAATGGTCAATCTAGATGAGATTGCGATGATTGCGAAGAAGCAGGGTTGTGATATAACGATTTCTGGAGCCGCAGACAGTGCTACAGGAACAGAAGACATAAACAGTGAACTAAGTAAAAGACGAGCAGATTACATCGTTGATGAACTCCTAAGAAGAGGTGTGAATAAAGAACGATTACATACCTATAGCTATGGAGGTATCAGTAAATATCAGCCAAATGAAGCTAACAGATTCACGATAGTAACTCTAACTAATAATAAACATTAAACAGTTTTGGAATTATGAGATTAGATAAAAGAAATTTTCCGCCATTAGGCTTGCTCGATGTTGAAAATATCTATTTAGATATTCCAGATTCAATGGCTTTAATAAGAGAGCATTTTGAAGCCTTTAAATCTCCAATATATGACCTTATCATAGAAGGGAAAAGCAACATACTGACATCTACTGAAAATGCTCAAGATTACATGAGAAGGTATTCAAACGGATGTGTAGAAACATATATGAAGGATAATAATAAAAAAGCCTTTGGAGGTGCTTATATAGAAATGAATTCACCTTTTCCTTCAATTGACTTTTATATGTTTAATCCGATGAAACGCAGAAATATAGTTTCAGGAAAAAACGAAGAGGTTATTGTATGTTCTTTCATGAGCGTTCAAGGTATGGGAAATACCGTTATTTCAATAGGGAAAATAGTTTTAAGTGATTATTCAAATAGTTGTTTTAAAGTGGAACCAGATTTCGTTTGCATCAACGAAAAAGAGGAAGATCTAACAATTAATTATATGCTGTTCCTTCTTGAACTGAATTGTTTTCTTGAATATGGACGAAAGTCCGACAAGAACATCCTAAAGATTCGTGGAAACCAGAGAATTAATCTATTAGATGGTAATGTGATTGATAATCGTTCTGAACATCTTATCAAGTGCTTGTTACCTCCTAAACGAAATAAAGCTTAAATAACTTTTTTGTTCATGATGATGACTTCCTGTTTTGTCTTTCAGTGTATGCTGGAAGATATTTCAGGAAGTTTTTCATGTAAAAAACCGTCATAAACATATGCTTATGACGGTTTTGATTATCTATGCCAACGTGGACGTTCAATCTCCTCCTCTTGCTTTGGTATGTCTTTACTGGCTAATCCCAATTCAATGTCGCTAGACTCATTTTCGGAATTTTCTTTATTGGTGGCTTTATTCGATAAATCTTCACCATTGTCTATTTTTAATTGTATATCATCGATGCATCTGGTAATCATACCTGAAGCTTTCTTTACATCAACAAGTGTAGTTTTAAGGAACTCAGGAGATTCCTTCAAACTGTTGAGCCAACTTTTCAAATAACTGGCACTGTCTTCCTTCAGGTGCTTTGTCATACCATAACGTTGGGCGACAAGGGCTGCGCTTAATTCTGCAACCAGTTCTTCTCGTGCATACTCTTTACTGCCAAATGAAGTGGGCTTTAATCTTCCAAGCTGATTTTCTGCTCCAGTGCTGTGTGTCATCTCATGAGCCAAATTGGTGTAGAAAGACTCGCCATCCTTAAATTGTTTCTTCTCAGGTATGACTATCTCGTTCTTAGAAATGGAATAATATGCCTGGTCTCCGTATATAGGTTTGATAGGACATATCCATTCATTTTGCTCAATCATTCTGTCCATGGCAGGAAAGTCATAACTATCACTTCCTGTAGATTGACGCACGATTTGGTAGGCTTGTTCAAGCTTGTTATACAATTCAGGACGAGCTTCTTTCAAATTGGTTTGGTCAACATTGAACACATTGTAAACCTGAAGTTTGGGATACACATTGTATTTCCCTTTTTCTTCGTCTGTAAGTTGTTTGTAATCTTCCCATTTGATGCGTTCCTTGGTATCCTTTTCTACAACGCTATAGGTAGTAATGAATACTGGAAAGCTCTTTTCGCCTTTGTTGACTGACACTTGCGGCAATTGTTCTCCATTCTTGTCTGTCGCTTGCATCTTTGCACCTTGCTTGTCTTTGGTAAAGTTAAGTCCAGCGACACGGTCAAAAGTACAGAACACAGGAAGCTTATAACCCTGTTTCTCGCAGTGCATCATCAACATCAAGGCATTCATGCCATTATATTCACGACCGCTCAAATTCTTAGGCCATTGCAAGGCACCTTCTGTAAACCATGGTTTTTTCCAATCGCCTTGTAGCGTCTTGATTTTTTCAATCATCATTTCAGCGAACCTGTCTAATGCTCGATCTTCACTACTTCGGCCATCACTTTTGTATTTCTTATTGTCTGGCATATCAATTTGATTTATTGATTAGTATTAGGAGTATAGGGCTTCTTCTCATACTCTTTCATTTCAGTAACATTACATGCGATGTCCAATTGATTGTTGTAAACTCCCATTTGAAGTTCACCCTTAGCTTCTATGCCTGCTTTAGGCTTCATCCATTCTTTGGGAGATTCTCCGAATTTCATGAAACGTATCCATGTGAATGCAAATTCATCGCCATTCTTCTCTGTGCTGAAAGCTGAGAAAGTAAGGTAAGGATTGCCTTTCTTGTCGTTCTTGCCTTCTATTTTACTGCCCAAACTGCCACGAAATTCCAAGTCGCCCTTGATGAAATCTTTATCACCGGCATTAAACGTGTTTACACCAGAAGCTGCTAGATTCAGATACAGTACTTCCCCCTTTTTGTGAAATGTCAAAGTTCCCGTCACTTCTATACGAGAACCAATGCCACAATTTGAAAACTCTTCAGCGGAGTTTCCGTCTTTGGCCACACTGATTTCTACGGTCTTGTTGATACCTGATTTGGCTGGGATAACAACATTTATACCCATTGAAACGAATGATTTACCTTCTTTGCTGGTTCTAACTTGTGCTTGACGTGAAATAGAACCACATACCGTTACATTACACTTAATCATAAGAATTTTGAATTGATTGTTTTACGAAATTATTTTAATTGAATTGATTCCTGTTGTCTGTTGTTGTCAACACTGTTTTGGTAATTCTGTGACAATTGTTTGGATAGCACTATATTATTCACTATTGATGCTATGCCTCTACGCTTGTCTTCTTCTGATACATTGTCATTATTAAGAACCTGGTGCAGCTTTGTCTGTTCTGCATTAGTAAGCTCATGGCTAAAAGAGATATGGCCATTATCTACGTTGACAATAGGCTTTTCGCCCTGTACTTCAATATTGCAATATTTAAAGTTAGGGAAGAAAGAAGTCAAGTCTATACGTTTGTTGATAGCCGCATCAGTCACGTTTTGCATCTTCTCAGACTCACTTTTGTTGTCAATCTGTAAAGCTAAAGCCATCAAACTAGTGAACATGGACATCATGATTTCTATGATTGGGACACCATGTCCCATATCTACGCCGCTGTCTTCTGAGGATAACAGCTTTTTCATCCACTCATCCGGTCCCAAGGTTTGCTCCGCCACATGGCTGTTATTATCAAGACCCAAATTTGCCTTGTATTGCGCGGTTATATCCTTGCCATTATGAAGGGCCTGTAGTTTTATATTGCCTCTTTGTGCAATCTCTGCAAGATATGCTCCTGGGTCTATGTCTCTGGAAACGCCGTCGGAACAGATTGCCTTAACTCCAAAGTGCAGATGCTCTCCTGTGGTTCTCGTACCTGTATTACCAGATATTCCTAAAGTCTGACCTGCTTTTACTGTGTCTCCTTCTTTAACGGATATGCTGTCCAAGTGCATATAGGTACATTGGTATTTGCTGCCATCATTTCTGTCGTATTCAACAGTAACAAACTTGCCCCCTGCAGTATTGACATTCTCATTTGTCTTTATAACCTTACCGTTATCTTCTGTAGCAAGAACAGGCTCATGCCTGGTTTGAATATCAATACCTTTATGCATCTGCTGTTTGGTATTGTCCATAGGGTCTTTCCTGTTACCAAATGGTGATGTAACAAGCATGAACTCTGAACGTTTTAAAGGAAAACTGTAATTGCTTACGCCTGTTTTCTTGGATACCCCCTCAGAGACATCCATGCCAAACTTTTTGCCTGTCTCTTTCATTTCCTGCATAACCATCTGGTCATACTTCTGCAGATTGTTGCTTTCAATGATGGTGTTCAGAGTAGATGCGTATGTCTTGCTTGAAGCATATCCAGCAGATTGAAGACCTTGCGTCCAACCCTTATAGTCATCAGGCGAAAGCTCGAACAGATTGGCATATCGCTTGTTCTCTACCAAAAAATTTGAGTGATGCTCATATGAGTCTCCTACATTTTCGTATTTGCAGAATTTTTCGTTCGGCTTGTCATCTGTGTAAACAAGATACTGGCCACCGTCCTTAATCCAGGTGCTTGTGGCTTTTATCCCGAAGTGATTGTTGCCTTTTCGTGACAGTTCACTTTGCCCGTTCGAACTTTCGCAGATTCCTTGTGCAAGTGTAACGGATGCAGGTATTCCATATTGACGCATCTGCTCCATTGCATACTCTGCATATTGCTTGACGTATTCTTGGTTTTTACTCATGTATAACTATTTTATCTATGCAAACAGTGTGTTGGCTCTTCTTTAGATTGAGGTTTTTGTACCTTTTCTTCTGTTTTACTGGAATTTACCGACTCGTTACTTTTGTCATTTCTCTGTGTCTTTGGCAATTCCAACTGGTCGCAAATAGCTACTCTTTGTCCTGCTCTTATCAGTTTGGGCAAATAGGAGTCAAGTGCATGGTATGGAAAACCAGCCATTTGAAGCTGCTTGCCTTTATCGTCAAGTTGCTTGGAACTTTTGGTGAGCGTAATGCCAAGTATCTTTGATGCAGTAACTGCATCTTCTTTATAGGTTTCATAAAAATCCCCACAACGGAAAAGCAAAAGTGCATCAGGATGTTTCTCTTTCAGGTTTTGAAATTGCTTCATGATTGGGCTTAACTGTGTCTTTTCAGCTTCTTTTTCTTCTTTTGAGGAAGCGTCATCAATGCTTTTTCCTTTCTGAGCTACAGGGACATCCTTGTCTTCTGAATTCATGTTCTTGACAGCCTCTTGTTGCTTCTGTTCTTCTCTAATTATATCCTTAAACAAGGTTGCAGCCAGATGGATTTTGTACTCCTTCATGTCATCAGCAAGCCATAGACGTTGCCATTGTTGTTGACTAACCTCTCGTGGCTCCTGCTTTTTACCGTCAATAGTAGGAAGACATAATATGGTACTGGGCTTATCCTTGGTCTCTTTGGTCTTGAAAATGTTTACTCTTTCAATTTTTGCAAGTTCTTCAGCAGATGCGTCGCTTATGAAGGGGTCTATTTTAAGTTCTGGTTTTCGTGATGCCAGTACATAGTATTTCAATGCTAAATCATGTCGCATTTGGTCAATACTGCTTTCTTCGCCTTGCTTTAAGGTCTTGAAGAATGAGTTGACATCACCTTTGTCTGGATGAATACAGAATCCTTTTTCATTCTCAGGTTTGATATATAACATCCAATTGCTTTCATCATCACGCAGGAATAGGACTTTGTCAAAATCAACCGAGCCAGAACGTCTGACTGCATCTGACACGTCAATTTTGGTGAGTTCTTCTATATTCCACTTGTTCAGCCGTGATATGGAAACTGATTTTCCATCAAAATAGCTGTCATCAGGATGATATCCCAAAGCCCCGTCATTGTTATAGAACGAAACGGTGTTATATCCAGCTTTCTTTAATGCATGTTCGATTCGGTTTTTGTTCATTCCTGGAATCTCATTGTTTGCCGTTTTGGAAGCCCCTGCAGGGAGTATGACATCTGCTGTTCTGGAACTGAAATCACGAACCAGAACAAACTCTTTAGTATCCTGATTGGGAATAGTCTTTATCTCATCAGCCACATAGAAATGTTTGGGAAGGATGTTCTGAATTGTATTTGGCTCCTGATAGTCGTTTGACTTGCTTATTTCTATCCTCTCATTCCGTTCTGCTTTCTGAATCATAGCAATAGCATTGTTGACATCCCGTTCTACGATGTCCATTAAACAAGGATTCTCCTTCATTTCTCTGAGCCAATAGTCAGTAAGCTTCATGCTTTCAGGAGATAGTCTGGCAGAAATTCCCAGTTCCTGCAATTTGACAGCTGATGCGACTTCTATAATCAGTTGTTCCTGTTTATGTTGGTCTTCTGAAAGTGTGTTGCCTGATATAGACATCATTCCTTCACGCCCCAGTCTTTGTTGATGACCTGTAGCTGTTATGAGTTGTCTGATGGACTCTCTTGCGTAGTCTTCAAAACTCTCATAAGAATCTTTGTCTGGAAGGTAAATTATATCTTTCTTGCTGTCATAATAAGCTATTCCCTTCCCGTCATCCATACGGATGTCAACCAAATTGTCTCTACATTTTAATAGTATATTATTGAATCCAATACGAGTAGCATTGGAAACTTCTTCTACCGTTTCCCTGTCACTTAGACGGCCGCTTTCCTTCACAACTTGCTCAAAGTTTGCTTTATCAACCATTGGAAGTGTAGTTTGCTCTATATTGAAGAGGGTTCTTACCTCTCTGCTTCTGATTCCTTTGTAGTCATCCCTGCTCTTTTCGTCCAAAGCCAGATATTCGCTTCTTGAAATTTTGTCTTCCGGATTGTACTTGTTTATGTATTCGCTCCAGTTGTACCAATAAAAAGGCACTCCTTTCTCGTTAGACTGAACGGCTTCACCTCTTTTCTTGGCATCTGAAAAGAGAGTGTATTGGTTGGTCTTATATCCATGCTGGTCACTGTGCATCCCAAGCACTATTGCATTGAATGGAGAAATCTGAAGTTGCTTCTGATAAAGTCCGGGTGCTGACTTGCCGTCAGTCTCTAGCCAGATGCCTCCATTGGATCGTGCTTTTTCAAATGCTTTCTCAAACAGAGCGAATTGTCGCCCCGTTGCTGCTTTTTCTTGTAATGTCTTCTCAGTCATAATTATAGCGATTTATGAATGTTATCGTTGCGTAATTTGTCTATGAATAATTCCTTGCTCGTTGGCTGCATAATTTTCAGAAGCCATTTGCCGCATCTGGTCATTCTTGGCAAGTACAGCATTGGCTAATGTGCTTAAAGGCAATGCCCCTTGATTATATGCATCTACTACGGTAGGGGAAAGGGCAATGGTACAAGGAACCTTGTCGATAGTAGCTATCAGACAATTGCCTTTTATCTGCGGATTGATAATCCGCTCGTTTAAAGGCTGTTCCTCATATTTCTTATAGCGACCATACGAATTTGCGGTATTGGCTACTTGGCCTTTATGGTTGTCAAGGGCTTCGTGTCCTGCCTTGTTCAGCAGGTTCAGACCTCCTGATGCCATAAGAACCATTTTCAGGATTGGATTCTTGACAAACATGCCAGCCAGTAATGTTGCTATAGGCATGAGGTTATCCTGTATTTTCAAACTTTTGGTTTTGCCTGTGAAAATGCCCACAAGCATATCTGGTAACATAGCAAGAACATAACCCAAATTATGGGTGATGTCACTTAGACCATTCAGGCCAAACGAGGTGAGCAAACCATTCCAACCATGTGTGTTGGTGTTCTCAGGTGTGTCTTGAATCTGCTCTTGGGATTCTTGTACCTCCGTTGCCTCGGACGACACTTCATTTATTTCTTCATTCTGAGTTTGCTCTTTCATTTCTATTTCCGATGTCTGATGGTTCTTTTGAGTTTCTTCCATATCTTTCAAATACGCTTCCTCCTGTCCTGGCATGATGACATAAGGAATATCTTTTCGTTTATCCATTTGTTCCATGGCTTCATTAACCAACAAATCACCTCCAAGCCAAGTGGCGGCCATTTTCCATCCACCTCCAACACCACCCAGGCATAGGTAGTCTGTGATTGAGCCGATAACAGTACTTGCACCTTTCTCTATATCAGAAGGATTGTATCTTTTTTCAGCTTCTGATTCTATATGTACTTCAAGAGGAGATTTTCTTGCTTCCTGCGGCAAATGGAAAATTGTCTTCTGTGCTGATTTCTTAATGATGTAATCAATAGAGGATTTGGGAATCCTGTCATTGACCATTTTGTCTATCATCATTTTCTCTATGGAATCATCAACATCGATATGTTGACGTTTAAGCTCGGCCTTGACCATGCCAATATAGTCTTCTGTTGTCTTGGTATTCCATTTGCCTGTATAATAGATGGTGTCATTATATGCCGCAGTAGCACTCATGCCTCCATCAGGTCCTGCTGCACCTGCAAATAATCCACCCAAAGAAAATGCATGCTCACGATACTCGTCAGCTTGCTTGCTTTGAAGGTCTTCGCGAACTTTATCCATAATTGGTATAACCTTCTCTTTGAATATCTTATCTTTATCCGTTGAACTCATACTGAAGATGTATTTGGTTCTTGTTATAGGTTGATTTGTGCTAATATCTGTTCTTTCGTCTGTTCTATGGCATTGTGATACACTTCCATCTGTTTAGGGAAATATTCCTCCAGCCATTCATCTTTGTCAATATTGTCATTGATGAATTTGATTGCCAATTGACGGTCTATTTCAATGGATGCTTCACCCGTCTCCGAGTTGTTGAACCATGCCTTTGTCCACCAACGTATGCCTGATTTGTCAGGATAAACACTGACGATTCTGGGTATGTCAAAACTCTGAACGTCAATATCCAGTTCTGCAAGAGGGTCAATCAGTCCGCTGCTGATGAATGCTGCTTCTTGCGCTTTTTTTTTTCAAACGCACTTAATGATGATAGAAAGACATGATGGTTCAATGCCAGATAATTCAGAAAATCCTCAATAAACAAATTCTGAACTTTTTCGGCAAGTGGGATACTTTTACGGCCAATACCCAAAGGATTCGAAATGTTAGGCAGCATTTCAAAGAAATAGTTCTTAATTGCCGACATCGTGAAGATGTTCCTTAAGGCTTGCTCTGTGTGCTCTGGCACATGGTAGATACCGCTTTGCATGTCCTGAAGATAATTAGGCAGGAACTTCATCATCAGCTCTTCTATTTCCTTATGCTCATTATCGTATCGCGTGCGAATCTCAAAATCGAGGCCAACAAGTTCTGGCATACCAGTTTTTCCCTGCGCTTCCAAGGATTTCAGATTGCAATATACCATAGTCAAGAATTTCAAAGGATTGATGGTCTCTCCTTTGTATTTAACTTCAACATGAAGCATGTCAGCACTGATTGCAACTACCAGTCCGGCACGTACCGCACGTCCAAAACCTACAAACACATTGCTTAAGTGTGAATAGTTGACCTCATAATCACCATAGCGGATTATCAGATACAATCCATGTGTGGCATCATTGCCTATTCCTGTCACTTTGCCTGTGGCAATGGCTGAAAGCATATAATATGGAGCGTTAAAGTCAACTCCATTATGGTAGAAGGTCTGACCGTTCTTCGGATGTTTCTGCTTGCCATAGCCCAATGTCATTTCTACTTCCTTGTTCCTTTCTTCAAATGGCATACAGTAACCACTATCTGAATTGAGCATCATTTCTTGTGTATATTTCATATTCCTATTTGTTATGTGATTATCGCCTTAAACCACCATTTCTTGTAGGTTCCACAGATTCTTCCTGGTTGGGTGAAACCTGCGGCTTCTGACCGCCAACTGACTGATTCATATGGGCATTGTTGCCAATCATCATCATGCCAAGGACAGTTCCGGCAATCTTGCCAAGCCAACCGAATCGTCCAAAAACAAGCAAGGCACTCACTATAAGTCCGGCGATGCTTAGTCCTGATACATTCCCTTTTGCCAGATTATTGAAAAAATTCCCGAACATATTGCCTCCATTACCTGAGAACATATTGCTTAGGAAATTGGACATTCCATTCCATTTGCTGTCCAGATTGCTTATGGTGTTATTTACATTGTCTGTTAGTCCTTCTACAGAATCTTTGATTCCCTTTACTTCATTGGCTACATTATCAATAGTGTCGCTTACCCTGGCTGTAGCACCTTCACCAATGACCGCGTCACTAACAATCCCAACAACACTTTTATCTGTGGTAAGCTTTTCCCATCCCACATATGCAGCAGCTCCACCTATAGCAGCTGATTGGGCTCCTGTACCTATGTTCTTCAAGGTCGTTGCAGGATGAATGACTGCCTTACCTGCTGATGTGGCCGTAGCCTTGACTGCATTGCCGCCAAGTCTGACTGTTGCTTTCAAAAATGAACCCCAACCCATAATTCTTGTTCTTTGTTATATTGTGATACATACTTATTTCGGTCTTCCATTACGTTTCCAACGCTCCATACATTGCTGTGCAATAGATAGTTTGTCCGCTCCTTCGCGTGCATTATAATCTATTTCTGCCCAGACATCAGCTAATGATGTGTATTTTACTGCTTTGGTCAATCTTTGTAGTTTCTTGTTCATACTCTTCATCTTAGGACGAATTCCAAACACAATCTCAACACGCTCTTTTTCCGTCATCTTCGTATCTGACAGACAAACCTGTCTCACGTCATTGACAATCTCAACGCTATTCATGATTATCTCCCGATAAATTTTGTTGCGATTGGTCGAGAGCGCAACAGCCAGAGCGTTTCCAGGATGGTCACTTAATTGATGCGAGAAAGACTTTAGGTTTTGAGCCATCTTGTCTATCTCATGGTAAAAGCCATAAATCTGAGCCGCATAGGTTATAATGCTGTGAAACTGGTCCAGATAATTGTTGAATTCCCTCTGAAGCTTATATGTACTTTCTACTTCATCTTTGATCCAAATATGGCCTGTGCTTTCTAACAGCATCATCTGTTCCTGTTGTTTCAGCTCATCTTTTGCTTTGTCTGTATAAAGCATAATCATACCGGCAAGGACGGGGTCTTCTCCCTGCGCAAACACATCTATCGATGTTATTGGCAAGAAGAGAGAAATGCAAATGAGTATAAGAATTCTCTTGATGTACATATTTATTTTAATTTGTTGATTACGGCATAGCAGCTCTAGCACTTCTTTGCCATCTGCTCATCGCTTGGTGGGCAATTTCACCATTGTTTCTGTCTATCATTCCTGCGGTTGCATTGTACCACACATCTGACAATGTATATATGCGGATGCTAAGAGCCAATTGTGAAAGTTTCTTGTTGAATGCATCAAGCCTGTCATTTAATTCCCAAAGTGTTTTACTTCGTTCTGCACCAGTCAACATGTTTTCGTTTCCTCCCTTGGCTATAGCAGTCTTCAAGGTTGAATAGACGGTAACTAATTCTGTAGCGGTTTCAATATACAGGTTGTTCATTGATATGGATGCAGCGATGCCTTGCGGATTCTCTGCAATTGATTTCTTCAATTGGCAAAGATTGATGAAGACCCTGACACCATCATCATAAAGATGGGTACAGGCTTTGAGGGTAGAAGCATAGCCCTCCACACTCTTTACGTAGCTGTTGTATTTTCGTTCCCATTCATGTATCTTGGTGAATTCAGCAGCAATAGTGTTCTGTAGAAGGGCGGTTTTCTGTTGGTCTTCTATTTGCTTTTTGATTTGACCGTTTATCAACTCGTTGCCTTCTGCTAAAGCTACGTATTCAAGAGGGTTGCTTGATACGATTTGTGCAGTGCAATTGATGGAACAAAACACCGACAAAAACACAATAATCAGATGTGGGAACCTGATTCTAAATATTTTATCTATTTGTAATTTCATAAACTCCTTTCTTCTGCTTATTATATTCTACACGCTCTCTGATAATTCCAACTGCATCAATTTTCTCCCTTATTCCATAAAGGTCAAGTTTGGGTTTCGTCCTGTCACCGCTGTAAACGCTGACTGTCTTTAAACCGAATAACTGTTCAAGTATGTCCCTGTGCTCACAAAAATCTACTATTCGATACAATTCAATGTAATCGCTGGTCCTGTGAAGCACCCCGTATTCTATAATCAATTGCTCTGAAGTGATTATGAAATTCAGATTGTTCAGATAGAGACAACCATACAGCATTATCAATGTTGTGATGATTCCTGCCAAATATAAAGGTGCTTTAATCGTAATAGGGTCATATCCAGCCAATAGAAAAAGAACCAGGCTGATAATCAGCATGAATCCTTGGGATATTATATACTGAGTCCAGTGGGGACGCAGTACGATGTTGTTGAATCGTCTGATAGGTTGGCGCATTGTTTATCTCTTTAATCCGTTATGTTTTACTTCCTCATTTCCGGTACTCTCTCTAAGACCGCAATTAAGTTTGCCTAGCAACTCGTCATTAAAATCTTTGTATCCGTCCTCCGGCGTTTCTCTGACTATCATAGTAGAAGAATCATTGACTTTGAGTCTTTCAAATACCAGTCTTTTGAACTCAGCAAAAGCTGCGTTTGCCAATCCGATGGCTTCTTTTTTGTCTTCAGGGCAAACTAAAGAAGACTGGTTACAGCAATATGCTTCTTCATTGGCAGATTCATATTTGCTATAGGCTTTCTGCAATTCCTTTGGTAGCTCAAAATATAACTCGTCTTCTAAATAACTAAGATCTTTAGAAGATGGAATCCTGCCTCCAAGTTTGTCAACAAATGATTTCATGTCTATAGGGACATCAGGAATAGATGAACTGCAATGCTTGTTGTATGCATCCTTGAAATTCATGACATACTGGTTTCCTGCAAGGTCGTTGTCGAAGCAAAGATGATGGGTGGCTCCATCTGCTACCTTCAATACACCATAGAACTGCATGACACTCGGATTGCCTCCAGTAGAGATGAATACAGCATCTTTAAGTGACGGATTATCATTTATATGTAGCTGATAGTAAGCCATTGCATCATACGCACTCTCAAACCATAGTACATCTTTTGATGTAGATAGAGTAGTATTGTTCGGACTGCCTATCCATAGCCCTTCATTGGCATTACTGCCTTTCGCCATTCCTCGATATGATTTCCCGTCGTTACTCAAATACCCCCTTTCTTCAAATCCGACACAGGTATCCATCTTACCTGGAACATACATCGGGAAGGAGAGGTTCTTGTATATTGTACCATCTTTACCTTTATGCTCAGCCAGTACATACCATTGTCGAAAAGCGCATTGTGTCTTTAAATCTATTCCTCTGGGCTTGAAAAATGGGCAGAATTGTTTATGCGATTCCCAGTCGTTGGCCTGAAAATGTCTCAGCTTGTAGTCTTCAATGTTGAATGGCTTTATATCATGCCTTGTACTTGCAATCTCTCTTTCGACATTCTCTATTGGATGATTCAAAATACGGCTACAGACAAGGTGAACCAAACGATATTTGTCCATGCCTGGTTGATAATCGGCAAATAGTTCTGGATGTTCAGTGATAAAGCTTATTACATTGAAGTTCTTGATTACAGGTGGTTTGAAGCAACAAAGTCCATTGGCCGTGACTACAAATTTATCACCTGGAATCTTGCAGCCGTTGCTGTCCAGACGTACATACGCAGGATAACGCAAGCCATCACGTTTGTTAAACGTGTAGCCTGCGTCTATCAACAAATCCTGAATGCTAACTCGTTGTTTATAATCCTCGAATGTCAAATCTGCCATAAGGATTGCTTTTATGCTTGATAATCGACCGAAACATACGGATATTCACCTATATTCAGGACTGGTTCATTATCAAAGCAAATACATAAATGCTCGGATAGATTTTTTATTGGCCGCCATTTTTGGCCATCATATTCTATAAGCATTTTTTCGGCATCGAGTACTTTGACTCCTGTCTGTTTTTCAAAGTTTTCAATCATTTCTTTTGTAATAGGTTCCTTTTTCATATTCCTTTGTTTTAATGTTTATCTTCCTAGTCCTACACCATGTTCTGCAGCATTGACACCTGCATCAAATGCTCTGCTGGCAAGGTCACGTGGTGAATCAACACCTGGCTTGAAATATACATGAGGTCTGTCATGGTGTTCTACAAAAATACTTGGCCCGCTATGGCTTCTCCCTATTTCACTCATAACAGCCAGACCTGCAAGTAAAGCACCACCAATCTTGGCTCCAATATTTGAGCGTGCTTCAGGGACATTCTTCATGTCAACTTCATCAAAGATTTTTGAAAAAAGCTTCATACGATGATAATCGTCAATAGCCATAAACTTATCGTATTGCTTCTCGGTAATTTCATGACTGATACTCTCACCGTTGATGACCGCAGTCATGCGGAACATCGCATTGCCTTTCTCGTCCTTTTCTAATTCTCCTTGTGCATTGCGCACAGGTTCTACCTTGATGTCTTCGACATTGACTTCACGGCCATGATTGCCTTCACGATACCAACCTTTGTTTTCGTTTAGTTCGTATAGATCCTGACCGTTGATGTGTGCGACATCACGCAGCTCATGTTCTTCTTCCACGATAGGATGGCCATATTCTAGAAGAGTCTCCTGTCGCTGATTGATTTCAGACTCAACGGCAGGAGTGAGCTTGATAGATATTTGTTCCTTTGAATTGAGCATGTCCATTGTAACCTTATCTGCAAAATCATTCTTGATAATTCCATTGATAAGGTTAAGTCTTTCTTCTACAGGAACATCCTTTATTGAATTGCTTGTGAGCTTATCGGCTTCCTCTGGCGTAATATCATAGACGAAATCTTGTTGGGTCGTACTGGATTGTATGGTCAAAGTCTTGGCCTCCTTATCTACTACAATTCCATGGCTGCTTAATACTTCCTGCCATTTCTCATTGCTGAAATAGACATTTGAGGTGATAAGCATATTATAAGCTAATGCTGGTTCCTGTGGCCGTGGTCTTACCTCAATAGGTATAATAACTGATTTCAGGTCTTCCAATACGTCTTTTTCTGGCACTTGTGCTTTTTGTTGCTCTCCCTTATAGTAAAACCCGTAACCACCATTTTGTAATTCGCCTGGTTTCATTCGTCCGTCAGGACGTTCTGGTACGATAGGAGCACCCTGCATGAACATGGCTCCACCAACTCTTCTCATGTGAAAACCATCCTGTTGGCGCGGAGTCCAGCCAAGAAAACGTCCGTGAAAAGGATCTATGAATGGATGAATACCTCTTCTGTCCAAGGGGATTCTTCCATATTCTCCGACTCCTATTCGATAGCCATGAAGTCCCATCGCAACTCTTCCATTGGCATTTCGGGCGTGAACAAAATTTCTAGGCAAATAGAAATCCTTCTCTACCAATGAGGCAAATGTATTGTATGCTTGCTTATTGGCTGAGTTTGCACCCCAGTCAACAAGTTTTCTGTATTGCTGAGTTGTGATTGGATAAGTAAGAAGAGGTGAATCGTGACCTTGAACAGCTAACTGGAATCCGTCACCATGACGAATGATATGTGCTTGCATACCGTTGCGTCTTAGGATATCCTGAAGTTCTGGAGATAAATCCCTTCTTGTTGGTAATGAGTTTGAACGTATCGACATTGTTCAATGGTTTTAATGAAAACAATGATTATTCTGATTCTTCAAGCATGTCGCCCTTATGAGACACAAACATTTCAGCTGAATCGTCATTGACAACAAACCCTTTCTCCTTGCAGAATTGCGTATATTCTTCTTGCCATTCAGGAGAATGGTGATTAACATAATCCAACCATGTGTATTCACCACTTTGGAACTTTTCTACCAGTATATCCTCTGGATAATATTTGTTCTTTGCCATATGTATATTTTTTTAAGATTAGTGTTATCGTTGGAACATTCTCATTCCAATCTTCTTTTGCTCGTTCCAAATCTCATCCGTGTAGTTTTCTTCTGGGATGTAATCAAGGTTGCCATCTTCATCCATTGTCCAACAGCCGAAAACACCGAAGTTATATTTGTCCCATTCTCGTTTGACTGCTCTTTTCCACATGTTTTCATCTCCATAAGCGAGACGAATACCTGCTTTTGCATTCAAGTCAATGCCAACTGAGATTTCCTTGTCTTCGACAATTATAGACAATACCTCTCCGTTCTGCATTTTCTGCATTTCTGCACCAGTCAGATGGAATCGGTCTGCTATATATTGGATATTTCTGCCGATGACAGGAGTAGGCACACTGAACACTTGTTTGCTCTCCTGGTCAATCTGGAAGAAAGATTTTGCTCCTTTTTCATTCCCTTGTTCATTACTGTCCAAATGACCAATTATAGGTTTCCCTGAAAGCATGCGTTGCTTCTGTTGTTCATTGAAGAGTCTCAAATCATACTCGTCAAACTTTGGATAAAAGAGTACATCGACATTCCCGTCATTTTTACGTATTAGAGAAAAGCAAGTCCGTGCCTTTACTTCCTCTCCATCTTCAGCGATAATCTTAACGGGTAGTACAGGTGAACGACGGCCTGCGTAGATAGTATCAAGAACATCCGTGGGGAGGTCATCTATCATTTCTTTTGTGAGGCCAAATCGTTCCAAAATGCCATAGGGCATCTCATTTTCTTGAAAGCTGTTATTCATAACTTGTTGTTAAATTGGTTTCTAATATTTGATAATAGAATCCTATTCCTATTGATGGAATACATCTGTTTCACAAGCAAAGTTATATCAATGAGAAATAAGCAAAAGCGAAAAGCATTCTCGTATGCTGATGTTTTATGAAGAATTAGTATAATAGTATGATAATTTCAAAATTACCATACTATAACTATAATTAAAGTTATATTTTACAGCCAATAGGAGGGTTTTTTAAAGTATGAATATTGCAGTGCGTATCTTTGCATTATGAATAGAAAAAACATACTATTATCGTTAGTGATTTCTTTGATAAGTATATCTATGATGGCTCAGTTTAATACAATAGGAAATGATGTCTTCAAAAATCTAATTGCAAACAACTCCAAGAACATGCAAAATAATGTTTTTGAATTGGAGAGAACAGGTTATATAAACGGGGCGAAAGGAGAGGTTATAAGTACTTCGCACAGATTGTCTGATTCACTATATTCAAAGATGAACAATATTTCTGTTTCATATCCATTGGAAAAGATGAAGGTTACTTCACCATATGGTATGAGAATAGATCCTATAACAGGAATATACAAAAAACATAACGGCGTTGATTTAAGAGCACGTAAAGCAATGGTTTATTCTATGTTTCCTGGAATTGTACATAAAGTCGGATATGATGAACGTTCAGGAAATTATGTTATAATTCATCATGGGAAAATAGCTGTCAGTTATTGTCATTTGTCGAAAATTCAAATTATAAAAGGTTCACGTGTGCATGCGCACGAAATTATTGGCATCAGCGGAAATACAGGTAGAAGTACAGGGGAACATCTTCA
>JAEIGA010003435.1_pt1 | contig 24830 bp, 14 predicted proteins | sample 9270691 | NCBI WGS metagenome assembly JAEIGA01 (sample SAMN17057246, study PRJNA624740) | gut metagenome | biome: biome; isolation source: fecal sample | host: Bos grunniens | place: China: Xizang | collected 2019
CATCCTTCTTGTTGGGCTCGCAAACGTTAAGGGCGATTTGCAGGACGGCTTTATTCAGAAGGTGAAGTTCATCTCGTCTCACGCGATGATTGCGCTTTGGATTGGCTATGGGCTTGTCTTTGCCGCCACGTTCCTGACGAAGAAAATCTCGCCTGCCGTTCTTGCCGCGGTTATGATTGCCGTTTCCTTTGTTTTCCCGCTTGTTGACAATTACTGCGGCAATTACCGTCTTGGCGTCAACGAGGTTGCGTTTAAACTTGGCGGCAGCGAACAGAATAAGCATACTTTCGGCTGGCAGTTCGGCGCATATCAGTTAGACGGCGCGAAGGCTGTCAAAGAGCAGATTACAGCCGATGAAGAACCTCTGCCCGACCCTTCATATCCACCTGAAATGGATAAGTTCTCTATCTTCTTCGGAGGAACAGACCCGGGGAGGTTCGTGCCTACGTATATGATTTATTCGGCCTTGTTCCGCCCTGATGTCTACTTGATTACGCAAAACGCGCTTGCTGACGATACGTACATGTCTGTTCAGCGCGATCTTTACGGCGATGAGATATGGATCCCTGCGAAGGAGGATTCAGCCGAGGCGTTCAATATTTATGTCGACGAAGTTCAGCGCGGTATCAGGCCAGCGAATGGAGACTTGAAAATTGAAAACGGCCGCGTTCAGGTGACAGGTGCGCTCGGAGTTATGGAGATAAACGGCATCCTCACGCGAATGATGCATGACCACGATAAAAACCGTCATTCTTTCTATGTTGAGGAATCGTATGTGATTCCGTGGATGTATCCTTATCTTTCGCCTCACGGGCTTATAATGAAGCTCAACGCTTCGAAAGCTCCGTATAGCTCTAAGACTGCGGCGAAGGACAACGATTTCTGGGATTGGTATATGCGCAGGCTCCTTGCCGACCCGATGTATAGGCGCGACTTTGCCGCGCAGAAGAGTTTCTCGAAACTCAGAGCCGCGATTGCCGGCCTTTACATACGACAGGGCCGTTACCGCGAAGGTTCGCAGGCGTTTCGTGAAGCATGCCTTCTCTATCCCGCTTCGCCCGAGGCGACATTCCGTTATGTTCAGGAATGTCTCCTTCCTTTCCGTAAGTGGGATGAGACGCTTGAGATTCTCTCATATACAGATGAAATCGACCCTGATAATAGGCGCACAGCGTCAATGAGAGATTATGTCAATAGAATCCAGACGCTTCTTTCTGAAACTGAACGGCTTGAGAAACTCCGCCAAGGCAAGGGGCTTAACGAAATAGAGTCTCTTATGCTCGCAAGGTGCTATTTTGATCTCGGTAGAGGCGGAGAGGCGGCAACGCTGACAGCGCCCTTAGTCTCTAAACTTAAGGACGCAAATTCACTTAAGGTCGCGTACACAATCCTTCTTGAATCGCGTTTTGTGCGCGAAGGGGAGGAGGCGCTAAACGCATACTTAAAGTTGAATCCTACAGGCGATGCCGAAGCGTGGCTCCAGCTCGCTCTCATTCAGCATCGCGCAGGCAGGCGCGCTGCCGCGATGTCGAGCTTTAATCAGGCCGTGTATGTTAATTCGTCAGTCGTAGAGAGACGGCTTCAAAAGCGCGAGAGCGATCTTATTGAGATATATACGGGATGGGCGCGCCATCAGCCGCGCAATCGCCAGAGAGAATCAACGTCTGTCTGGAAGTAAGTTTTAAATATTCCAACGAAAGGAGATAAATGTATGAAAGGCCCTAAAAAGGGAATTGAATGGGAGAAACTCGGGTTCGGGTTTTCGAATGTTAACTGCCATCTTCGCATGACATGGAAGAAGGGGCGTTGGTCAAAGCCGACTTTTGTCAAAGATCCGACCATCTCTCTTCATATCGGAGCTTCGTGCCTTCACTACGGGCAGGAGTGCTTTGAAGGAATCAAGGCGTTTCGCCAGAAGAGCGGAAAGATTGTTATCTTCCGTCCGGATGAAAACGGCAAGCGCATGTATCGCACGGCCGAGCGCACTTGCATGCCGCCTATTCCTGTTGATACGTTCGTTGAATGTTGCCGCGCCGTCGTCAAGCGTAACAGCGAATACGTTCCGCCGTATGAGACTGGCGGGTCGATGTATTTAAGGCCTCTTCTTATCGGTACCGGTCCTCAGATTGGCGTAGCACCTGCCGACGAATACACCTTCCTTATTATGGTTATGCCTGTAGGCTCCTATTATAAGGGCGGTATTAAGCCTGTACGCGCCGTCATTTTCGACGAGTGGGATCGAGCAGCTCCCCATGGTATGGGCGACGTGAAGGTCGGCGGCAACTATGCAGCTGGAATTTATGCTCACGAAAAGGCGAAGCGCGAAGGATGGCCCGTAGAACTTTATCTCGATGCTGCCACACACCGCTACATCGAGGAATTCGCGACGTCGAATTTCGCCGGCATTTCAAAAAGCGGCACATACGTCACTCCCGATTCTCCGTCGATTCTTCCTTCGATTACGAATATGTCGCTCAAGCAGTGCGCGAAGGATCTTGGAATTAAAGTGGAATGCCGCCCCGTTCCGTATACGGAGCTTAAGAAGTTCGATGCAGTCGCAGCTCTCGGCACGGCAGTAGTCATCACTCCCGTGTGGGAGATTACCCGTGGCAAGAGTGTCATTAAAATTTCATCTCCCGAAGAGGTGCATCCCATCCTGCAAAAACTTTACGACAGGGTGCGCGGCATTCAGTACGGAACTATCGCCGACAAGCACGGATGGTGCTTTGAGGTAAAGTAAATTCAGTTTGTGGTAAGCGAAATAGTAAAGAAGCTTCTTAAGGCAAGAGGAATCGCGGAGGAGGATTTCGCCGCGTTCCTCAACCCTTCGCTCTCCGATATAGGAGAAGCCGAGGAATTGCCGGGCGTTTCAAAGGCGGCGGAAGTGATTCTTTCCGCCGTCGCGGCGGGGCGCGAGATTGTCGTTTTTGGCGATTACGACTGCGACGGCATCTGCGCTACCGCAATAATGGTAAAGACTCTCGCGGCTCTTGACGCGAAAGTTTCGGCCTTCCTTCCTGAGAGATTCGAGGAAGGCTATGGAATGAGCGAAAATTCCATAAAGCGGCTTGTAAGTCAGTTTCCAGGTACTGAACTGATTATCACCGTCGATAACGGAATTAACGCCATAGAGCAGATCGCCTATTTCAAATCGATAGGCATAGACGTGGTTGTAACAGACCACCATCTGCCTACGCGTGTTACTGTCGGCAGCGAGTCGACAACGCTTCTGCCTGAAGCTGCCGCGCTTATCTGCCCGAAGATAAAAGATTCGCAGGATTCTTATTTTTCTTCGCTCTGCGGAGCGGGAGTTGCGTTCTTTCTCGCTAAGAAAATCATAACTGAAGCGAAGGCCCGTGGGATGTACTCAGGGCCTAATATGGGCGGGCCTCTTCTTGTTCTGGCGGGGATGGCTACGGTAACGGATACGATGCCACTTTTAGGAGTAAATCGTATTCTCGTAGCAGAGGCGCTTAAACATTTTAATGTCTGGGCTCCTATTGGGCTTAAGGAACTTTACCTTCGCGCCTCTCGCATTGCAAGCGAAAGGCTCACTTCTCGTGATTTCGGTTTTCTGCTTGGCCCTCGCATAAATGCCGCAGGTCGCGTCGCCAAGGGCGATGAATCGCTTGAGCTTATTCTTTCTGATGATCGCGAAATAGCGCGAGAACTAGCCCGCATCGTAGACTACCGCAATCAGGAGCGTCGCGGAATAGAGCAGAAAATGTCTGAAGAGGCGCTTTCTAAAGTCGTTGAAGGGGCAAGTGCGCAAGTCATTGATCTTCCTGACGGGCATCAGGGAGTTTCAGGAATTGTCGCGGCGCGTGTTCTTGGAAAGCTAGAGAAAGTTCCCGTTTTCGTTATTGCAGGCGCTCATGGTTCGGCTCGTGCACCAGACGGGTTTAATGTCCGCGATGCACTTGAGGCGTGTTCGAGCGTTCTTCTCCGCTACGGCGGCCATGCCGCGGCAGGAGGCTTTTCTGTTCAAGAAGGGAAGATTGACGAGTTTAGGCGCCTCATGTGCGAATATTGCAAAACTTTTCAGTCGGTTGAAAGTGCTTCATCGAAGGAGAAGGGTCCAGATATATGGCTTTCGCTTTCCGATGTCACAATCAATCTTGCAGAAGAAGTATTGAAGTTAGAGCCGTTTGGCGAAGCGAATGAAGAGCCTGTCTTCGGAATTAAAGGTGTTACATTTTCAAGTGTAAGGCCTCTCGGCTCTGACGGAAGGCATCTTATGCTTTCGTTGGGCGATTCGCGCTTGAAAGGGATTTTCTGGAACAGGGGCGACCTTGCAGAACCTCTTCGCCGTGCGTCTGCAGAAAAGCATGACATACTTTTCTGTTTAAATGTCTCTGATTTTGGCGAGCGCCATGTGGAGCTGAGAGTCGTCTCCATCAAGTGATGCTTTTTGCCTCAAAGGCTTTTTCAATGAGATTATTTTTTAAAACGAAGGGGATTAAATGAAGAAGAGAAATGAGCTGAGGAAAATATCTGTTATCAGAGATTTTACGTCGCATGCGCTCGGTAGCGTCCTTATCAAGTGGGGCAAGACATGGGTTTTGTGCACGGCAAGTGTGGAAGAGAAGGTGCCTCCGTTTTTGCGTGATACTGGTCGCGGGTGGGTGACGGCCGAGTACTCCATGCTTCCTTCCTCTACAGGCGGCGGCCGCAAGGAGCGCGACATAAAAAAGCTCAAGATGGATGCGCGCTCTTCCGAGATTCAGCGATTGATCGGCCGTTCTCTTCGTGCGGCAGTCGATATGGAAAAACTTGGCGAGCGCCAGATTATCATCGATTGCGATGTCCTTCAGGCCGATGGCGGCACTCGCTGCGCTTCTATTACAGGCGGCATGATGGCACTTGAAATTGCCGTCGGCAAACTTTTAAAGTCAGGCGTTATTAAGGAAAGCCCGATTGTGCGCAGAGTGGCGGCCGTTTCAGTTGGAGTGTGCGATGGTAAGCCGACGTTAGACCTTGATTACGCGCATGATTCAACGGCTGAAGTTGATCTTAACGTTATTATGACTGATAAAGGCAGTTTCGTCGAGTTGCAAGGTTGCGCTGAACATAAACCATTTACAGATGAACATCTTGCTGAAATGCTTCTTCTTGCGAAAAAAGGCATAAAGAGCATTTTTAAGACAGTTTTCGCTAAATGAAAATTTGCTCAACAAAACGAGCGATATATTTGGTATAATACACGCACTTTTGATGTTGGGGATTTAGCTCAGTTGGTTAGAGCATCTCGTTTACACCGAGAGGGTCGGGGGTCCGAGTCCCTCAGTCCCCACCAATAATAAACTACCAAACTGTAAAACTACCAAACTGTCTAACTGTAAAACTGTCAAACTTGCTAACTGAAAGGTTCGCAGGTTTTTTGGTATATGGCGGGCTTCGCTTTTATTCTCGCGGGCTACGGAACTAAAATGGGCCTATCTCCCTTTCACACGTGGTTGCCTGACGCCCACTCCGAGGCGGCCCTTATGCAAAGAAATGGTTTTGACTTTCGAGGCGACGGCGCAGCTCGGCATATGGAACTGCTCCGACATCGCACTTTGTCTTGTCGAGCGCAAGCGCCGCGGCCGTGCCTGCGACCTGACCTGAAACGAGACAGTTCGGCATCATGCGAATCGTCTTGACATAGTCCTCCTCGACTGAAATGCAGAGCCCACAAGCGAGAACGTTAGAGAAGTCGACCGGCACGAGCGCCCCGTAAGGAACGGCTCCTAGACCATCTAGCTTTCCGTGGACCTTTCCGCCGAAGCCGTGTTTCATGCTTGCCGCATGCTCTCCCCATTCGCGGACGAAAGGCATCACGGGATCGTCCGGGAGAGCGGATGTCGTTACGAGGCGCTTATCCACCGTCGCCCGTCCGACGATGTGGCGGCCGGAACGTGAGCCGACCTGGTGAATCGCCGAGATGATGTAGGCGTCCTCAAATCCTTTAAGTTCGCGTTTGTAACAGTCGAGAAGCTCAAAGTTGCGCCGTCTCATCTCTGCGTCCATCCGCGTCATGTCGCGCGAGTCGCAGCCGTTGCCGTTGACATATCCGCTCGCAAGTCCTATCGCTAAATTCGTCCAGATGTGTTCGGGGAGTCTATCGCGGTGGTTTCGGTAGAGGTTGTTGAAGATGTGCTGGTTTTCTTTGTAGACCTCAGGAGTGTCGTGCGGCCCTGGCGAGAGTGTTGCCCATATCGATTTGTGCATCGTCTTCTCTGGCGGCGCGAGGTGTGTTTTTCCTCCGGCTCGGTGAACGAGATGCGCAGCTCCCGTCGCGTCAACAAAGATTTTTGCGCGGATGGCGCGCGGGCCCTCAAGACAGTCGACAATCGCAGATGTGATGCGCCCGCCGTCGCGCACGACGGCGGTCAGGTGGGTGTAGAAAAGCTTTTCCACGCCCGCCTCATCGAGGATGTCGTGGTACGCCACACGCATATCTTCAATTCGTGAGCGCACTCGATCGAGAATCGGTCCGTCGCCGACGGGGCGGCTGAAGTCGGGCTGATAGCGCTCGTCGTGCGTAAGGAACCATGCAGCTCCGCGCTTCGCGAGGCGTCGGATGAATTCGTCCGCAATACCGCGCAGATACTGTACGCCCTTGTATGGATCGTAGAAGAATGTCGGCGTATTACAATTTGTCCCTACGCCGCCTGGGTAGCCGTAGTGTTCGACGAGGATTGTCCGCTTGCCTGCGCGCGCTGCGGCGATTGCTGCTCCGACGCCGCCAGGTCCCGCGCCTACGACGCAGACGTCGTAGTCACCGAGGACGGGTACGTCCTGCGACACACGCACAGTATTTTTTGAAGTTGTCGCGCCAGAGGCCGCAACTGGGCAACCGCCCGCGAGTGCCAGCATGCTGCCGGTTTGTATGAAACTGCGTCTATTAAATAAATTCTCCATATCTTCATATTATAGCAAAATCTACTTGTCATTCACAACCTCCCATTAATTGGCACGTTTATCTCGGTTTTTTTAGGATAATTTCACACGAAAAAATGGGGGTAAGCGTAATTTTGCAAGTGCTGTTGACACGTGTGAGGCGTTTATGATATACTACGCATCAACTTAAGCGGTGGGATGGCCGAGCGGTTAGGCCGCGGACTGCAAATCCGCTTACAGCGGTTCAACTCCGCTTCCCACCTCCATTTTGAAAACCCCAAGACACGGGGGTTTTATTTTTTTTTATTGTTATTCCGACGTTTGCCCGTTTTGGCGGGATTTGGTATAATTCCCACCTATAAAGAGAGAAATATATACGTAGAGATTAATTAGATAAATGAAAATATTTCGCGATTCAGGAAAACTCAGAAAATGGTCTCGCCAAAACCGGTTGAAAAACCGCGTTGTCGCCCTTGTGCCTACAATGGGCTTTCTTCATGAAGGGCATATTTCTCTTATTGAGCAGGCTAAAAAGCGTGGCGCCGACGATGTTGTCGTCAGCATATTCGTCAATCCCGTTCAGTTTGGTCCAGGTGAGGATTATGCCGTCTACCCGCGCGATGAAAAGGCTGATTTGGCAAAGTGCCGCGCCGCAGGCGTTTCGGCAGTTTTTCTCCCGACGAAAGAGTCTATGTATTTTAGCGACCATTCCGTTTTTGTCAATGAGGAGTCTCTTTCTCAAGGGCTTTGCGGAGAGAAAAGGCCAGGACACTTCAGAGGCGTTTGTACAGTTGTAGCCAAACTTTTTAATATTGTTGAGCCGTCTTTTGCCGTTTTCGGCCGCAAAGATTATCAGCAAGCTGCAATTATCAAGCGCATGGTGCGCGATTTAGATTTTGATGTCGAAATCGTTCTTTCTCCAATTGTGCGCGAGAAAACAGGCCTTGCGCTTTCAAGCAGAAACACTTACTTGAGCGCAGAAGAAAAGGAAAGGGCGCTTGTAATTTCACGCACTCTTCAGTCTGTGAAAAAAGGAGAGATAAAGACAATTTCAGCAATAGTGAAGAAGTTGGAAGCCTCTTCCCTTAAAGTTGACTACGTTGAATGCGTTGATTCTGAAACTTTAAAGCCGTCTCGTTCCATCAAGCCCGGCTGCAGCGTGCTTGTGGCTGTTTACAACGGTAAGACGCGTCTTATTGATAATGTTCAGATCGAAGCGAAATCTTGCAATTCAAAGCAATGCGCGAAACAATAATTTAAAAGCAATCAGAAAAAAAGGAGTTAAATGATGGTAAGACAAATGATAGTATTCGCAGCCGCGACAACTTTGGCGGTGTTTGCGTTCGCAAAAGATACGGTGTCCTCTGTTTTCTCGCCAGACGGGCGCAATGAAATACGATTTGACAGAAAATCGATCTCTTATAAAGTTTTGAGAGATGGCGTTTTAGTCGTTGCCGATACTCCCATCAGCATGAAGATTGCAGGCAAGGAATTGTCGGATGGAGCAAAGTTTAAAAGCTTTGTAAAAGGCTCTCTTTCTGGCACTGTCGGAACGCCTGTCTACAAGAAAAGCTCCATCAATCTCGCGGCAAATACGCTTTTTGCCGATTACGGAGACTGGGGAGTTCGTCTCGCGGCGCGCAATGACGGCGTTGCCTACCGTTTTGAAACTAAATTCAAAGACACCATTCGCGTTGAGAGTGAAACGGCGCCCCTGACAATCCCCGACGCTAAAGCCCGTTGCTGGTTCGGTCAGACTATTGCCGCAGGGTGTGAAGAGACGATACCTTCCGCGAGCTTAGCCGGAGAACTTGCGATAAAGGACGGCCACAAGGCATATCTTCCTTTTGTTTATACTGTCGGCGGCAAGTATGTTGCAGTAGTTGAATCTGACGTTTGTGATTTCCCCATCTGGAATCTCGTCAAGGGTGCCAAATTGAATTCTGGCGCAGTTCGCTTTAATTCCTGGATGGCTCCCTGGCCTTCATCGACACAGCGCATCGGCGGATGGGGAGAACATAAGGTTGAAAAGGGCGGCCGCTGGATTCGTGTTACAGGCTTTGACAAGTATCTTGTTGAAACTCAAGGCACGCGCACTTTCCCTTGGAGAGGCTTTATTCTCGCCGATCGCCCCGCTCAGTTTGTTGAGGCAGATCTCGTTAACGCTCTCGCCCGTCCGCGTGTCGAAGGTGACGACTTTGCGTGGGTGCGTCCCGGAAAAGTTGCATGGGATTGGTGGAACTGCTTTGATAACAAGCGTATTCCGGAAAATAACGGCGTCAACACAAAGACGTACGAGAGGTTTATCGATTTTGCGCGAAAGACAGGTGTGGAATATGTCATTCTTGATGAAGGCTGGTCTGAGTCGCTCAACATTTGGAAGTTCCATCCTTCCGTAGACGTTCCTCATATCGTTCGTTATGCAAACGAGCGCGGCGTCGGCATCATTCTTTGGATGGCATGGGCGCAAGTTGCAGGCGAAGAGGAAAAGGTCGCCGCTCATTTCTCGAAGATGGGAGTAAAAGGTTTCAAGGTTGACTTTATGGATCGCGGAGATGCCGAGTGCGAAAGATTCCTCTGGAAATTTGCCGAAGCGTGCCGTCGTCACCGTATGCTTGTCGACTATCATGGCGCGCACAGGCCTACAGGCATGAGCCGCACGTATCCTAACGTTCTCAATTACGAGGGCATTCACGGGCTTGAGCAGATGAAGTGGGGAGAGAAGGATGCTCGCCATTATGTTAACTGCGATGTCAAGCATGTGTTTCTCCGTATGACGGCAGGTCCCATGGATTATACTCCTGGCGCGATGGACAACTATCCAGTAGATAATTATCTCGGTGGCTTCGGGTCAAATCCCGGCTCTCCCGGCACGCGTACCCGTCAGATGGCGCTTATGGCACTTTACGAAGCGCCGCTCCAGATGCTTTGCGATGCGCCTACGAAATATGAAAAGAATATGGAGTCCTTCCAGTTCATGGCTGCCACTCCCGTTGTCTGGGACGATGCGGTAGGCCTTGGCGGCGATCCCGATTCGATGGCTGCCGTCGCACGCCGTTCACGCGACGGATCTTGGTATGTCGCCGCGATTACAGACAGCACTGCGCGCAACTGGACGCTTGACACTTCTCTCTTCCTTAAAGAAGGCGAGTGGGCGGCGGAAATTTTCTGTGACGCTCCTTCCTCCGATGTCAAGCCTTGCGAATACGTCCATGAAAACAAGGTCGTAAAGGCAGGCGAGAAGATGTCGTTCAAATTTGTCCGCGGCGGCGGATGCGTAATTAAGTTCGTGCGTAAATAAAACTTTTCCATAAAGATGACTTCCGTCGTATACATTGCAAAGAACGTCTACGGGGGCGACGGTCTCGGTCGCCTCGGAGACGGGCGTGTCGTGTTCGTGCCCGGCGCATGGGCGGGCGAGCAGGTGAAAGCGGAGATTGTCGAGGAGAAGCGCAGTTTCGTGAAAGCTCGCCTTATCGAGGTCGTTGAGGCGAGCGCACAGCGTATTGAAAGCGGTCCTTCAGTTCCGGGAATGGTTTATTCGTCCATTTCCTTTGAAGGCGAGAGAGCCGCCAAGGATGCGCAGCTTCAGGAGTTTTTCGAGCGGGCTAGAATTCCTGTCCCTGCTTTTACTTCTGAAGCGCCCGGCGATATGCTCAACTATCGCAATAAGGTTGTTTATCACTTTGAAAAGAAGTCTGGTAATTGGGTGATAGGCTACAGAGCAGAGCCTTCGCATGAAGTAGTCGACGTTGAAAACGATCCGCTCGCAGTTCCCCAGATAAACGCCGCTCTTCCTGGAATAAGAGCGGCTGTCGTGCGGCTTTTAACGCAGGGAGCGATGTCTGTCCGCCGCGATATTGAAAAGCAAGGTTCCGTTACCATCAGGTGGACGGGGAAGTCTGGCGTAAAGTGGTGGATAGGCCGCTCTCGCGAAGGAGACGTAGTAAAAGAGACGACCCTAGGAAGAGACTTTGAAGTTCCGGCAGACGGCTTTTATCAGGTCAATTCGCAGATGGGCGAAAAGCTTGCCTCCGCTGTTGTTGCTAAATACAATGCCGTCAAAGATACTGCTCCTGAACTTCTTGACCTTTATTGTGGTGTAGGTCTATTTGGGATACTCTGTAAGCCATCTCGTCTTACAGGCATAGAATCAGGAAGGCAGGCTGTTCAGTTTGCCAAGAAAAATGCTGAAAAGAATTTAGTTCAAGCGCGTTTTTTTGCGGAGGAAGTCGGCAGAAATATGCGTAGAATTTCAATATCTCCGCGCACTGCCGTCATTGTCGATCCTCCGCGCGGCGGCCTTGAACGAGGCGTAGCCTCTTGGCTTTCACGTTCTGCCGCGCCGTATATCTTTTATGTTTCGTGCGATCCTGCAACTCTCATGCGAGATCTTCGCGAGATATGCCGTTCGTACGATGTTGAGTCTGTCCGCAGGTTTGATATGTTCCCTCGCACGGCGAGGTTTGAGACGCTTGTGACGCTTAAACGCAAAGGTTTGTGATTTTTTTGGAGGAGCAAGTAAATGACTGAAGGTGTTGGTGTAGTAGAGCCGAAAAAGATAACGCTTGAACTTCCAGATGGTGAGCTTCGCCTTGCGTATGGAGGGAGGCTTAAGCATATTGAAGTTGCGTATGAAGAATGCGGCGCTCCTTTGACGGAGAATAACGCCATATACATCTGTCACGCGCTTACAGGCGATGCGCATGTTGCGGGAATAAAACCTGGCCAGAGCGAGCCGAGCGGCTGGTGGGAAGGGATGATCGGTCCTGGAAGAGCGATTGACACTAATAAGTTTCACGTAATCTGCGCAAATGTTCTTGGAGGCTGCAGCGGCACCACAGGTCCGATGTCGATTAATCCCGAAACTGGCAAGCCGTACGGCTCGACGTTTCCTCGTTACAGTTTCGATGATGCCATTGACGTTTTCAGGCTCTTTTTAAGGCAGATAGGCGTTAAGAAGCTCGCCGCTCTCATCGGAGGTAGTTACGGAGGGATTCAGGCCGTAAATTGGGCGACACGCTTTCCAGATGACATGGAAAAGCTGATTCTCGTCGCCACGTCGCCGTCTCTTAATACGCAGGCGCTTGCTTTTGACGTGATGGGGAAAAATTCCATTACTGAAAATCCTCTCTGGAAGGGAGGCGACTACTATCTTGAAGGCGACGGAAAGGGGCCTAAGAACGGCTTGGCTTCGGCGCGTCAGCTCGCCCATATTTCATATCTTTCAAGGGAGCATCTCCAAGGTAAGTTTGATCGCCGCCTCCAAGAGAGTTTCGTTAACGCTCCTGAAAGCGAGCGTGCGGAACGAGACAGGCTTTTTAAAACTTATTTTCAGATCGAAAGCTATCTCGATTATCAGGCGAAGAAATTCGTCGCGCGTTTTGACGCCAATAGTTACCTTCATATCGTAGGAGCCATGGATGAAGCCGATCCCGTAAAGGCTTACGGCTCGCTTGACGCTGCGTTTGCCCGCGTTACGGCAAAGTGTCTTGTCGTTTCCTACGGCGGAGATGTCCTCTTTACTGAATGGCAGAGCCTTGAGATGGTAACTTCTCTTATGAAAGCCGGCAAGGATGTTTCCTACTGCCACCTTGACTACGGTATCGGCCATGACGCATTCTTGACGCACATCAACGAACTTTCGAAACTCGTCGGCGGGTTCCTCGGTAGCCGTGAAGTGAAAGTCATGAAGTGGCAGGAGCGCCTCTATTCCGGCGTCGTCAAGATGATTCGCCGCGGCACGCGCATTCTCGATATCGGCTGCGGCGACGGTTCGCTTCTTAATGTCCTGAGGAAAACTCGCAACACGAGAGGTAGCGGCGTTGAAATTGACGTTGAGAAATTTGAAGAGGCAATCGCCGATGGTCACGGCGTTCTTTTTGCCGACGTAGACGACGGTCTTTCGTGCATTCCTTCTGGCAGCTACGATACTGTCGTCGTCTCCGACACGCTTCAAGAAGTTAAAAATCCGCGCGGTCTTCTTTCAGAAGCCTTGCGCATAGCCGATGAGGCGATTGTCACATTCCCGAATTTTGCGGCGTACCGCATCCGCTTCACGCTTCTTTTTAGAGGAAGGCTTCCCGTTTCCAAACAGCTTCCCTTTGAGTGGTACGATACTCCCAACATCCATTGCATAACGCTTAACGATTTTAGAGCGCTTTGCGATAAGGAGGGGATTGATATCGTTGAGGTGCGTGCAGAGTCTCGCCATATTCTCGGAAAGATACTTCTCCTCTTAGGGTTTAAGAATCTTGGAGCTTCAAAAATCATCGCCCGCATACGTCGCCGCGCTTGATTTGCCGTCTGTATCATGTTTGATGCAAGCGTCATAATTCCCGCGTATAATGCGTCTGAAACGCTAAATGAGGCTGTTTTGTCGATTGACAGGGCCTCTGAGCGTTTCGACGGAGAAGTCGAGAAGATAATTATAGAAGACACTACGGGCAAGGGGCCTTCGTGGGCGAGGAACAGAGGACTTGAAAAGGCGCGCGGCAAAGTCGTTTTTTTCTGTGATGCAGACGATACGGTGAAAGAAGATTTTTTTGTTAAACCATATTCCGCTTTGATGGAGCGCGACGCGGATATGTGCTTTTTCACGTACGACGGCGGGCCTCAAATTCCAGATGAAACAACGCGCGGTCTTCATGAAGTGCGTCAAAAATATCTGCCTGCCTTCTTCGGCTATTCCATGGATGATGTTCGCCGCTGGAACGAGGGAGGGAATCTTTCTTTATACAAGCTTCCCGGGCAAGTGTGGCGATGCGCGTTCAGGCGTTCTTTTATCGAAGAGAATTCTCTTTTCTTCAATGAAGAGATGACATTTTTCGAAGATGCGGCGTTTCTTTCTTCATGCATAGCCTCGGCGCGCTCGGTTGCCTCGCTTTCTGATTCGCTTTATATGTACAAACCTCGTGCTGACGGGAATTTGGCGTCAGGATGGCGAAAAGAGAGAAACTGGCAATATAAGTTTCTCTCGCTCGATTTCCGCCGCAGACTTGATGCCAAACACGGAGGAAATCTTTGGAAATATTGTCAGGCAAGCTGCGTTTTTTCAGCGCTTGAACTTTTCAAGGCGGGTGAGGATTGGCTTAAGTACATTTCGCAAGAGCGGGTTGCCGAAGCGCTTGATGCTTTCCCTCTATCGTTTCGCCATCCGTTTACGGCAGTGGCAGTTCAATTTCTGAGGATTTTTTCAAAAAAAATCCCTCCAAGACCTTCAAAAGGAAATATGGTATAATTGCCGTGTTTTTCCGTATGTGATTTAAGTGAAATGAATAAAAATAATACAAGAAAACAGACAAACGGCGAAGAGATCGCCAATACGATTACGCATGTCGTAGGTTCGCATCTTGGTGCTGCGGCAATGGCGCTTCTTGTCTGGGCTGCTGTTCTGAGCGGAAGAGATGTCGCATGGAAAGTTACAAGCGGGACAATTTTCGCCTCATCCATAATTCTCATGTATGTCGTCTCATCCGCATATCATGCGGTTATGAATGAAAAGGCAAAGCAGGTTCTTCATATTCTTGACCACGCTGCCATATTTCTTTTGATTGCAGGCAGCTACACTCCTTTCTGCCTTGTCACGCTTCGCCCAGACCATCCGGCGCTCGCATGGTCGATATTCGGCATTGAATGGGGGGCGGTTCTCGTTGGTATACTTTTTAAATTGAAAACTACTGGACGCTTTAGATATGTTTCGACTTTTGCGTACGTCGCAATGGGATGGGCCGTCCTTGCTGCGATAGTTCCTCTTGTGCGCGAACTTAAGGGGCTTGGCACAATGTGGCTTTCCACCGGCGGCGCTCTTTATACGCTCGGGTGCGTATTTTATCTCTGGAAGTCGCTTAAATTTTCACATATGGTGTGGCACCTTTTCGTCCTTGCGGGCACGATATGTCACTTTTTCTGCATACTCTGGTATGTTATGGAAAGGTGAGAGTAGATTTTTTGAAGTACATAAAAGATAAAAACGAAAGAAAAATATGAAAAAGACAAATCAGTTCCAAGCAGAAATTTCGCAGATGTTAGACCTTGTGGTCAATTCTCTTTATTCCAAGAAGGAGATTTTTCTCCGTGAGCTTCTTTCAAATGCCTCCGATGCGATTGACCGTGCGAAATTTCTCGCTCTCACCGATAAATCTCTTGTTGCAGACAATCCCGAATGGAAGATTCAGATAGCTGCCGACTCGGCAGCGAAAACGCTCACCATTTCCGATAACGGCCTTGGTATGGATGCCGAAGAGCTCGAGCGTAATCTCGGTACGATTGCAAGCTCCGGCACGAAGAAGTTCCGTCAGATGCTTGCCGAGAAGGGCGGTGATTCTCTCCCTGAGCTTATCGGTCAATTTGGTGTCGGCTTTTATGCGGCTTTTATGGTGGCCGCCAAAGTCGAGGTTGAGACGAAAAAGCGCGGCTCGGAAGAGTCGTTCCGCTGGGAGTCTGACATGTCTGGCTCATACACGATTTCCGACGGCGAGCGCGATTTTCCGGGTACTTCCATAACGCTTTATCTCAGAGACGATCAACTTGAATATCTCGACTATTGGAGAATTGCTGATTTAGTAAAGAAGTATTCCGACTTTATCGCCTATCCTATCACTTTCTGCAGAAAGGACGTTCCTGCAGATGAAACGGAAGAGGCAAAAAAATCACGCCTTGAGCGCGAAGGAAAACCTCTTAACACCATGGTCGCTCTTTGGAAGCGTCAGAAGAAGGATGTTAAAGAGGATGAGTACAACGAGTTTTACAAGCATCTTACTCATGACTGGGAAAATCCTTTTGAGACGATTCCTTTTTCAGGCGAGGGAGCAGTTGAGTTTAAAGCGCTTCTCTTCCTTCCTACGAAGGCGACGATGGAGCTTTTTATGCCCAACCGCAAGAGAGGCCTTTCTCTCTATGTGCGTAACGTCTTCATCGGCGATGATATCGAGATGCTTCTTCCCGATTATCTGCGTTTCGTAAGCGGCGTTGTCGATTCTTCCGATCTTCCCCTTAATGTATCGCGCGAGATGCTTCAGGATGATCAGGTAATTAAGAAGATTAAAGACGCCGTCACGGTGAAGATTCTCTCCGCGCTCGAAGAGATGAAAAAGAAGTCGCCTGAACGTTATGATGAATTTTATGCCGCGTTTGGTACGGTCCTTAAGGAAGGCGTCCATTCCGATTACGCTCGTGCCGACCGCATCAAGAAGCTTCTTAAATATCCTACTGCCAGAATGGAAGACGGCAAGAGCGTGTTTATTGAAGATTACGTGCGCGATATGCCTTCTTCACAGAAGGATATCTATTACATCCTTGCCGACCGCGTTGAAGATGCGAGGCGCTCTCCAGTTCTCGAATCGGCGCGCAGCCACGGGTGCGACGTTCTCCTTTGGTGCGATCCTGTCGATGAATATCTTTCTGAGTCGATCGGTGAGTTTGAGGGCAAGAAGTTTGTGAATGTCGCCAAGGGCGATGTCTCGTTCGGTTCCGACGAAGAGCGCAACGCTGAAAAGGCCGCAAACGAAAAAGCCGCCGAAACGATGAAGGATTTTCTCGCATCAGTCGGAAAAGCGCTTGAAAAGTACGTTTCCGAAGTTCGAATTTCAACGCGCCTTACGTCTTCTCCTTGCTGCCTCGTTCAGCAGGCGCACGCATTGCCGCCGTCAATGGTGCGTATGATGCGCGCGCTTAAGCAGGAAGTCCCGGAAGAGAAGCGCGTCCTTGAAATCAATGCCTCGCATCCTCTCGTTCTTAAGCTTAAAGAGATGAAAGATGCAGAGCTTGATAATGCCGTAAGTTTGCTTTATGACACTGCTCTTATCGCGGAAGGTTCCGCGGTGCCTGACGGCGCGAACTTCGCCGCGAAAATCGCAGACCTTATGATGAAATAAAAAATGGCGAAGACTGAACAGATAAAACTCCAGGAGCCGATCGCGATAGTCGGTATGTCGTGCCGATTCGCAGGCTGCCCAACTCCCGCGTCGCTCTGGAGAGCTGTTCTCGAACGCAAAGAACTTATTTCATCTCCCGGGCTTGAAGCAGAAATGCCTTTAGGCAGGAAGAGCATTTTTGATTGCCCGTATCCGCGTCGCATCGGCCAATTGGGAGATCTTTATTCTTGTGTGCCGACGATGCAGAATTTTCCGCGTCAGGTTAACGTCGGAGAAAACCAAGACCTTTATTTCGTCACGCAACTTGCTTTTGACGCGCTCTCAGATGCGTCGATGAAGCCTCATTCTCCCGATTCCGTACGCGGTTCTGTCCGCCTCGGATATGCGCCTCCTTTTAATGCTTCGACTGTTAACTGGCTGCAGCATACGACTTTTCTCGATCAGACTGTTGATATAATCCGCAGGTTCTTCCCGAGCGCGCCAGAGGAATCGATTGATTTGGTCAAGTCAAAGCTTGCCGAATCTTTGCCTCGCCCAGATGCCGCGTCGTTTCTTCTCGGTACAGGCTATCGCTTCGCTTCTTGGATAGCCCGTGAATGTTCGTTTGACGGGATTTCGGCCATAATGGATGCAGGAATCCTCTCTGGCGCCGTAACATTGATTGATGCGATAGACGACTTGCTTTCGCGCAGGGCCGATGTTTCTCTCGTAGGCTCCGTAACGCCGCCGATTTCGCGCGCCTATCTTGAAGGACTTGCGGGCGAAGTGCGTTTTTCGGAGTCGACGGCCTTGCATCCTTTCTCATACGATCAGGACGGAACGATTCCTGGAGAAGGCGGTGCGTTTTTCGTTCTAAAACGACGTTCTGACGCTCTTCGCGACCGCGACAGAATTTATGCGCTCGTGCGCTCCGTCGCCATCGGACATTCTCCTGTAGACGATCCTTCTGCTGTTATGCGCCGCGCAACTGAGGAGTCGGGTGTGAGTGTAAAGTCGATCGGTCTTATTGAAGCCGACGGCTCGGGGATTCGTCAAAGCGAAGAGCGCGAGATTAGAGCCATTGCAAACTTGTGGGGTGAGCATAAGCCCGGCGGTGCGCTCGTGGGGGTAGGGTCGATAAAGGGAAATATCGGACATACTCTTCGCTCTGCGATTTCCGCAGGAATGGTTAAAGCCGCATTGGCGCTCTATCACAGGGTTCTTCCTCCGCAAGTTCCAGTCCTTCGTCCGATTGAATCAATAGCCAATCTCTCGTCGAGCGCGTATCTTCTCGATAAGGCTCGCCCTTGGGTTACTGGCGATAGTTCATCGCCTCGCAGGGCGCTTGTCACAGGAGCGAATTTTGATGCGAACAGTTCCATCGGTTCAGCTGCGACTGCGGGCCGTTCCGCCGCGATAGTTCTTGAAGAGGAACCGGAGGACAGGTCATGAGTGAGCTCGTTCTTATTTCTGCGGAAGATGAAAAATCTCTCCTTTTTCAGATAGACCGCATAATTTCATTTTTAGACCGTGTTCCCGATACGCGGTTTATAGATGTGGCGTATACGTCTTCCCTTATGCAAGGAGAAAGACGCCTCGCGATTATCGCCGACGATATTCCTTCTTTTCGTGCGCGATTAGTCTCTGCGCGAGACCGTATTTCGTCGGGATCGGTAAAACGCATACGCGATAAAAGCGGAACGTATTATTCGCGTGAACCGCTCTCCGGTAGCGCAGGCGGGAAACTTGCTTTCGTCTACCCGGGCGCATATTCTTTCTATCCTGATATGCTGCGCGAACTTGCAGTTGATTATCCGGAGTGTCGCGTGGCGTTTGATATTCTTGAAGAGGCTTTTTCCGGGAATGCTGAATTTGCTCCCTCGTCCTTTATTTTTCCGCCCGCCCCATATTACAGGCATGATGCCGATATTTTCTCTTCAGGAGCGTATGCGCAGGCGCTTGTTTCGACTTACGCCTCATGCGATGCTTTGACGCGCTATTTGGATCTTGTGGGAGTTTGTCCTCAAGGTATCGTCGGTTTTGCAGGAGGTGACCTTGCCGCGATGATACGCGCAGGGTACGCTGGCGAAAACCCTTCGCGTGCCGAGAGAGTGGAGATGGTGCGCGACATTTATTCTATCGTCTACAAGGCGGTAAATCACGGCGGTTTTCCGTGTGTTGCGATGTACACGCTTCTTCATCGCCGTCCAGAAGAAATTGACCGCGTAATCGGCGAGTTTCCTCCTGGCAAAGTGTCTTTAGTAGTGGAGTTCTCTCCGCGCAGAAGAACATATTCATTTTCCAAAGATTTTGAAGCTGAGGCACTTGCGGCTTTTTCAGCCGCCGATATTCGTTTTGTAAAGCTCGATCTTGATCGTCCTTTTAATACGCCTCTTTGTTCAAGCCTCGTTCCCGTCGTCCGTAAATTTGCCAACAGAAGAATGCGCCACGAATCGATAATCGAGACGTATTCGTGCGCCACGGCAGAGCCAGTTCCAAAACGCCTTCGCCGCGCGCGAGAAGATATTGCAGAGCGTTGGGCCAAAAGCGTCATGTTCGCGCAAACGATTCGCAGAATGTACGCTGACGGATACAGAGTTTTTCTTGAAGTAGGTCCGCGTTCTTTAATGTCGGCATCAATTGCCGATACTCTTCGCGGTGAAGAACACGCCTCAATCGCGCTCGATTCAATTCATAGAAGCAGCACACTGCAAGTGCGACATGCCATAGGTCAGCTCGCTTCGCTTGGGGTTAATGTCGATATTTCGCGCCTTTACGTAAGGCGTGGTGCGCGCAAAATCGATTTTGACGCCGCAATTTCTTTCGAAGTGAGAAAAGCGTCTGAAATGCGTCTTTCTCGCGCTCTGCCGCGTTTGACTCTTATTGCCGACGGTGCGGCCCTCGCCAATACGTATGCGATGGGCGAGCCAAACGGAAGGGGAGCGAAGGCTGCGCGGCGTGCCGCTGTGATTGCGCAGCAGGCTCGCAGGCAGCGCAGATTTGACTTCGGAGCTATGAATCCTTTAGTCTCCGATGCTGACACGATTGATGCTAGCCCTGGAGTGTCTGTTCTTATAACGAAAGAGTTTAAGCTTTCGGAAATGCCTTTCATCGGAGATTTCGCGCTTGGAACAAGCCAGTTGAGCTATTCCGATCCGAACTTGAAGGGCCTGATGCTCTTAACTCTTCCTCTTGGCGCAGAGATTATGGCTGAGACTGCTGGGCTTGTCGTGCCCAATAGGTCCATTCGCCGCATAGAAGATTTTGCATGCCGTAGGATGGTTTCGTTCAAGCAAGGAGCGATGAAACTCTTTATCGGGGCCGAGCGAATCGTCTCAAGCGACCCTTCGGAAATAGCAGTTAAAGTCCAGATACGCGATGACGCGGAAAATTCGACGTTTACCTGGCCTGTGATGGAGGCTGTCGTTGTTCTTTCCGATGTGCCGCCGCCTCCGCGCCCAGCGGCGCAACTTCCGCTTTCAAGGCCTCGTTCTGTCCATTGGACGGGAAGAGACATCTATCCGCAGCGCCTGAGCTGTGGCAAGCGTCTTCGCTGTATCGATTTCGTTTCGGCGTGGAGTGAGTCTGGTATTGATTACGAAGTTACCGTTCCACTTCTTGCAGGGAGTGTTTCGTTTACGCGCTTTCCTCTCTGGGTCGTAAATCCGCTTCTCTTTCAAGTTGTGGTAAGCGGCTTTGCTCTTTGGCGCAGTCACGAGCGCATTGCCGGAGCGTTTTCATTCCCGTTCCGATTCCGCTCACTGTCGTTTTCAGACAATATACCGAAGGAAGGTTCGTCGGTCAATTGCTATTTTCGTCTTACTGGAGTTACTCCGAAAAGTCAGCTTTGCGATATTACTGTCACTGACGGCAACGGCAAACAGTTCGCGCTTCTCGAAGGGTGGGAGGAATTGATTGAGCGTATTCCTCGTCAATATAACGATATCGTTCTTCAGCCCGCCAACACGTACCTTTCATCTGCCTTTACTCCAGATGTCTTAGGTTCGCCATCTACAGATGTTTCTTCCGCGTTTGTCACAGACGTTCCGTATCAACTCTTTGAGCGCAATGAAGAGCTTTGGCTTCGCATGATTTCGAGGATTGTCCTTAACGCTTCGGAGCGAAAGGATTTTCAGACGATGACAGGTTCCGTCTCGCGGCGCACCGAATGGCTCTTCGGACGCATTGCCGCGAAGGAGGCGGTCAGAAGGTTTCTGAAAGATTTCAGTCAGGCGCGCTGGGCTAGTGCCGACGTGCAGATATGGGCCGACGACTCAGGTAAGCCTCATGCGCTTGGCGATTGGAGCGCGTTTCTCACTGCAAGGCTCGATATCGCAATTGCTCATACATCGCAGTTCGTAGTTGCCGTTGCTGCCGCCAACGCCCGAGTAGGTGTCGATGTCGAGTCGCTCTCGCGCAATCTTTCGGAGGAATTTGCGGAAGGTGTCTTTACACATGACGAGCTTGAAACTGCCGCCTCTGCCGCAAATGCCGCTCATACGATTATCAAATTCTGGTGTGCGAAAGAAGCTGTTTCAAAGGCGTTGGGAACAGGTATTCGCTATTCGCCCAAGGAATTGAATGTAACTAGTTTTCAGGCAGATTCAGGTGAACTTACGATAAGGCTTGAAGGAGCTTGGCTTGAGGCGTTCAAGACTTTCCGTGGCAGAGACATAAATGTGAGCGTAAGGTCCATTCGCGACCATGCTCTCGCCTCGTGCTTTATTCCGTCCGTTCTCTTTGACAGCAATTGATTTAACAATAAAAAAGATAGGAAACAAAAATGAAATCGTTTGTGCTTGGTTTTGCGCTTTTTTTATGCGCAGGCGCGTTCGCCGAATTTACGATTGATTTCGACCCTTCTGCGTCGAAGACGATGAAGGATATGCGTAAAAGCAACTGTAATCAGGGGGTAGGTTTTAATGCTGCCCTTGAAAGCGTTTGGAGCGTCGCAAGTGATGATTATTGGTTTGTCTCGAATAAAGTCGAAACGTCGCGGATTTTGAAGGAGGCGGGCGCGAATCTTTTGCGCCTTCAATGTATGAACAGTTGGTTTTCGCGCAAGCCTCCAGCGAAGACTAAGCGCCCGAGCAATCCGAAAGCGGCATTTGATTTTTATAAAGAGAACGGAATTAAAGTTTTCATCTGTCTTGAAGCGTGGAATAAAGACGCTATAGATCAGAATGTGGAAATAGTAAAGTGGATTGTAGATAACAAATATAAAAGTTGCGTTGCAGGTTTTGAGATGGGCAATGAGACGTACGGTAATCCTAAGTACGAGCAGCTCGCTCCGCTGTGGTGTGATTTTATCGATCGTGCTTCAAAAATCTGGCCTAATCTTCCGCTCGGCATGAATATTGGAGAGCTCTTTGAGTTAAATCCCGACCTTTCGCACATGAGAGCGCGCCTTGAGTCGAAGGATAAAGCGCTTTACCGCAATACGTATTTTTCCGCTGCCGACTACAATCAGTTTTCAACGCGCTTTATGCTTGCTATGGCAGCGTCAAATAGGCTTAATAAAATCTCTCACATCATCTGGCACGCATATGGAGCAGAAGAGCCTTACAGCTGTTCGTATTACGGCATTGAGCGTTTCCGCTATTATGTGAACATGTATCCTGAGCTTCTTAAGGGGAAGAAGTTCTGGCTTACGGAAGTTAGGCAGCGTTCCGATGAAGATAACCGCTGCCAGAGAATGTTCCGTGATTCGCTTCTGATGGCCCATTTTACTCTTATGGCGCTTTCGCAGCCTGAGGTTGACGGCTTTTGCCATCATCAGCTGACGGCTCTTTCCGGTGCGCTTTATCAATCTACTGGTCGTAACTGGTACGTCCAGTGGTACGATGCTACGCAGGAAGATCTTCCAGATTACCGCGCTCCAGGCAATTTGCCGCGCATGGAGGTAGGTCATTGCGGAGTTATGTATCGTATTCTCGGCGAGGCGATAAGGAGTAATCCTCTTTTTTATCTGCACGGAACGTCAAAAGAACAGGGAACTACAAACGCATATTACACATCGGCGTCAGTTGCAACTGAAATTTACGCTCATCGCAAGGCTCTTAAGGAACGTAAGGCGACGCCGGGAATTAAAGGCGAAGTTGAGTATGTGCTTGCAGGAAACGGGCGTGGAAAATATTGTCTTTTGATGGTTAATACGAAGAACAAGGAAGAGACGATTCGTCTCAGGATCGCAGGGCGGCAGTTTGCTGCTCCCATTTACCGAACGCTTTCTTGTCCAGAGGAGTTTCTAGATCGCCGTGAAATTCCAGGTGACGGTAAGTTTTGGCGTCAGCTTAGCTGGGAAGATACTCAAAGCGGCTATACGACTTGGTCTAACTGGGATGCTCAGGGGCACAAGTATACGCCGCTTCCGAGCGGAGTGGAGCCCGTTAGCGATGATTTGATTGTAAAAATTGCACCTCATACAGTTCAGTCAGTTGAGTTTCAGACACGAGCTGTTCCGAAGAAGGCGGAGAGCAAGAAAGGTGCGAGCGCAAAGCAACACTCGTCTAAGGAGAATAAATCTGTTTTGTTTTATTATCGCGAGCGTTGCCGCGCAAGAGTTTGGGGAGTGACGGATTCGGAGATATTAGAGTATGAATATTGGGATCGCGGCAAACTTGATGTCGCGAAGCTTAAGAAAGAGCTTAAACGTTACGATTACGAGGCGGCTGGCTGCGGAAAGAACGCGAAGAATTTTGTAGCCGATGGCGATCTTGGGTTGGTATTTGAAACTTCATTAGGAAAATGGCGTTTCCTTCCTGCGAAAGGAACTTTTGAGCGTTGCCCGTCTGAAGTGTGGGAACGGGCTCATTCGCTTGATCCTTATGCCGGAAAGAAGGATAGGCGTCTTAAGTTGGCAGATCCCTTTGTCTTTTATGAAAACGGCCTTTATTACGCTTACGGTACGGGCTCTGGAAATGGAATTCCAGTCGCCACATCGAAAGATTTGAAGACGTGGAAGTTGGGCTGCGGCAAGGCGAAAGGGGCTCTGGCGCTTCACAAAGATGATGTTTGGGGAGAAAAATTTTTCTGGGCTCCTGAAGTTTATAAGTGTGAAGACGGAAAGTATATTATGACGTATTCGGCTGAGGAGCGAATCTGCACGGCTATTTCTGACTCTCCGCTCGGCCCTTTTGTGCAGAAGGAGAAAAAGCCGATATTCGATGACGACAAGTTCAGAATTGATAGCTCCATATTCCGAGATGCAGACGGCAAGGTTTGGCTTTTGTATACGGCGAATGATGCGCCAGGATACGGCTCGGGGCCGCGAATTGTTGAAATGGAAAAAGATGCGATGACGGTAAAGAAGGGCGCTAAGATTCATTTTCTCTTTGATGCCAAGCAAGATTGGGAGAAAACAGTCGATTATGCGCGTGTGAATGAAGGACCGTTTCTTTTGAAGCACAAGGATCTTTATTACATTACATGGTCGGCAAACGCGTATGAAAATCCGCATTATGCTGTCGGATGCGCCACATCGCGTTCGATTTGCGGGCCTTATGTGAAAAACAAAACAAATCCGATTTTGTTGAGGAAGAATGGTCTTTACGGCACGGGGCATCATTCATTTTTCACGGATGCTCAAGGTAGGCTAAAGATTGTCTTTCACGCTCATAAAGCGCGCAACTGTCACGAGCCGAGAATGATGTATATTGCCTCTGCTTCATTCGGTGAGAAAAACGGCGAGAAAACGATTATGATAGGTGATGATGTAATCACCTGCCTTAAAGCCGATTAGGAGTTAGGGGTTAGTAGTTAGGGGTTAGTTGTTAGTAGTTAGTGTCCCGTTTTATGATAGGTTGACACTTTCTTTTTGAAATAAGGAAAGAAAGTTATGGAAACCAAGGACAAAAAAAGGTATACTGAAGCATTCAAGCTGAGAGTCATGGAAGAGCTCCGTGACGGGAAGTGGAAATCGGTTGCGGAAGTTGTTCAGGCATATGGGTTGTCTGAGACTGGAGTTCGCTACTGGATGAAACGTCTAGGCTTTGAGTATCTAAAAGGGAGGATTATCTACGTGAAAACGACATCTGAAATTGATGAGATCAAGCGGCTTAAAGCCGAAAACAAGCGACTAAAAGAACGCTTGGC
>JAEIGA010003436.1_pt1 | contig 24825 bp, 16 predicted proteins | sample 9270691 | NCBI WGS metagenome assembly JAEIGA01 (sample SAMN17057246, study PRJNA624740) | gut metagenome | biome: biome; isolation source: fecal sample | host: Bos grunniens | place: China: Xizang | collected 2019
GAATTTGTCGGCGAGTGAGGAATTGCCGTCAAGGACGCGATTTATCAGGAGTTGAGTAAAAAGTTGTGAATCAAAGTCTTAGAGATTTTTGTCCTGATTTTGGACATTTCAGACGGCGTTTCGCTCTCTTCAGACGGCGTTTGAGAGTTTTCAAACGGCGTTCAAAATTTTTCAAACGGCGTCTGAGAAATTTCAAACGGCGTTTGAATTTTCTCAGACGCCGTTTGAAAAATTTTGAACGCCGTTTGAAAATGCTCAAACGCCGTCTGAAGAGAGCGAAACGGCGTTCAAAATGTCCAAAATCAGGACAAAATTCTCTAAGACTTTGATTCACAACTTTTTACCCAACTCCTGATAAATCGCGTCCTTGACCGCGACCTCGCACTCGCCGACAAATTCGCGAATCCTCGCGTTAAGAAAACTTAAAAGTTCGGAAGAAGAATGGCTATTGACTATTGGCTGTTAGCTGTTAGCCATTGGCAAAATTAACACTGCGTCAGCCGAAAGCCAAAGGCTAATAGCCAAAAGCCAAAGTAAAAAAGAGGATTCGCATATAAAGTTTGCGGGCTTTGCGACTTTATGCTTATCTTTGCAGTGTTTAATTTGAAGATTTATGAAGAGGTTATTTTATTTTTGTGTGGCGGTATGTGTGCTGCTTTGTTCGTGTTCGAAGTCTGCATCTTTCGTTTTGGAGATTCCGGAGCTGACTCAAGGAACGGTTTTGGTTGTTTCGACAAATCCCGAGCAAATCGAATCGGGTACAATGGACACTTTGGCGTTTGCAGAGTTTGACGGCGGAAGGTTCGAAACGGCTTTCGATTCTTTGAAGTTTGAGGATAAATATATGGATTGCTCGGTTCTGATTCGTACAAAGGAGGGTAAGATTGCCGGCAATATGGTTCTGCCTTTGGAAAGAGGGAAACAGACTGTGGTAAAGGTGAAGGACGTTGTCAGGTTCTTGAATAATGAAAGCTATTTGACGATCGGATATTCGGGAAACAGATATGCGGAAGATTTTTCGGCATTCTATTCCAAGTTGGCAGGCTTTGAGGAAATGATTGTTACGCAAAACGACTCTCAAAAGAAAAACGAGATTCGTAAAAAGCAGGTTGAGCTTTATAAGGAGATATTTGAGAAATATCCTGCTTCGGGTTCGGCTTACACATTGCTTATCGGACAGGTTTTGAAAAGCGATGCAAGGGAGTCGGATCCTGTTACGGAATATTGCGACGGGCTTTGCCTGAACGTAAACTATGAAAACAAATGGGCGAACTTCCTTTGTGATGTGATGAAAGAACGCAAAAAAACCGCTCTTAGTTCGTCTGTGCTTTCGTTCTCGGCTTTTGACATAAACGGAAACTCGCTTACGGAAAGGGATATAAAGCCTCATGAATATGTGTTGGTGTGTTTCTGGGCTTCGTGGTGCTCTCCGTGCAGGGAAGAGATACCTTTGTTGAAGGAACTCTACTCTGAATACAATGCAAAGGGCTTGGAGATTGTCAGCATTTCGATCGACACTACTCCTGCTATGTGGGAAGAGTTCACAAAGCAGAATCCGTTGCCTTGGCTTTCGCTTATCGGAGACGGAAGGGAGCTTACAAGTCGCTATGACTTCGAGATGATTCCTATGAACATTATAGTAAACAAAGAGGGCAAGGTTATAAAACGAGAACTCTTCGGAGAGGATATTCGAAAGGCTGTCAAGGAATTGTTTGAATAGGTTTCGGATGCGGTTTCCCTTTGTTTCCAGGACTTATCGTTTGCTGTTGGCGTTTTGTGCAGGCGTTGTGCTTTGTGCAGGGGTTGTTTTCTTTTTCGTGAAAGACAACTTTGCGTTTGTGGATGCTCAAAACAGGAGGGCTGAACGTCAAGACAAAAAATCCGAACGGCAATTCGAGAAAACAAATACAGAAAAGACGGTTACAAAGTATCGTTTCAAACCGTTCAATCCTAACACCGTATCTTTCGAAGAGCTTTTGGCATTTGGTTTAAGCAAGGCTCAGGCTTCCAACATAGTGAATTATCGCGACAAATCGGGAGGTTTCAGGGATAAGGCTCACTTTCGAAAGTTGTATTGTATGACTGACGAGTTGTTTGCTTTGATTTCGCCTTATCTTGTCTTCGAATCAAAGAACGAAAACAAGATTGAAAGCATTGCAATCGAAGAGGCGAAGACGGAAAAAAGCGAATCGAAAACACAAAACAAAGTCAGAGAGGTTTTGGTCTTGGATCTGAACGCCTGCGACAGCTTGGACTTGCAACAAATCAGGGGTATAGGAAAGGTAAGGGCTGCAAGGATTTTCAAATACGGCAAACGGCTCGGCGGATACGTGAATGTGGAGCAACTGAAAGAGGTTTACGGTATCGATAACGAGCTTTTCGAACAAATCAAAGTGCATTTCAAGGTCGGGAAAACCGATATAAGAAAGATAAACATCAATTCGGACGAGATAAAACAGCTGACCGCTCACCCTTATATCGACTTTCAGCTTGCCAAGGCTTTGATTCGTTTTCGCAAAGACTACGGAAAGGATTTTCAATCGGCGGAAGAGATTCGTTATATTCACTTTTTGAGCGAACAAGAGGCTGAAAAACTGATTCCTTATCTGAAAACGAGCGACTAAAACGGTGTTTGAAGATGTTATATTGAAATAAAACGCTTTGTGTTTCGTTAGTTTGTTGTATTTTTGCAGTGTTTCAAATAAAAATCATATTGATATGGAAGAGATAAAGAATGAAATGAACGAAATGATTCCCGAAAAGAAAAAAGGAAACTCCAATGTGGCGTTATGGATTGTTTGTTGTCTGTCGCTGATTTGCTCTTTGGTTTTGATGTGTGTTGTTTTCTGCGACGGAAACGAGGAAAAAGAAGATGTGAAAGCTGTTGCCAAGAGTTCAAAGCAAAACAAGAGCCTGACAAACGGAGGTTTGAGAGTTGCATATATAGACACTGACAGCGTTTTAGCCAAGTATGATATGGCTAAGGATATGGAAGAAAGTCTCAAAGCTTACCAAAAACAAATCGAAAATGAGTTTGCGTCCAAGCAAAAGAAGTTTGAGAATGATTATGCGGACTATATGAAAAACGGTGCAAGCCTTACGCTTACCCAACAAAAGGAAACAGAAAAGAAATTGCAACAACGTGCCAACGAATTGCAACAATTGCAACCTCAATTGGCGACTCAATTGCAGGAAAGACAGATCAATGACAACAAAAAGTTGTTAGATGCGGTTTATGCTTTCATTAAGGATTATAATCTTAAGCATGACAAGTTCGATATCATCTTTGCAAAGTCTTACATCAGCTCTCCGGTTCTTTACATCGACGAAACGATGGACATAACCGAAGAGATAATCAAAGGACTCAACGAAGAGTATAAAGAATACAAGAAAGACAATTAGTCAAACAAACTTTGATAAAATTCGAGCAAGGATTTCTCTTGACTCAACCAATTATATTTGTCGGCAGATGCTTGTTTTGCGTTTGCCGACATTTGTTTTGCGAGTTCTGAATCGGATGTTATGGTTCTGATTGCCTGTGCCACTTCATCTATATTCAAAGGATCTACAACCAAACCGCAGTTTTCTTCTTCGGTAACTTGCTTGCAAAACAACACTTCCCTGCTTGCAATCACCGGCAACCCCGCCTGCATGTATTCAAACACCTTTGTAGGAATCGCATTCACATGATTCGGTACATTTATAAAAAGAATGATTCCTATCGATGCTCGATCCAAAACTTTTTCTTTTAATTCCGTACTCGGCAAAAAGCCTAAATATTCAACCGAATTCCACTCCGGAAGAGACATTACTTCTTTTTGATATTCAGAATCATCAAATTCACCTGCAACAATCAACTTTACATCGGCTCGAGAGCAAGCTATAACCATCTCTTTTATTGCTCTGATACGAGTCAAACCGCCTGTATAACAAACAGTATTTGTATTCGGATTATAAATACTTTGAGAAGTTGCACCATAAGTTAGAGGGAAATTCTTCACACTTGTTACAAATTTTGCCCCATAAGATTTGAATTTATCGGTTATATAATCCGACACTGTTACAACTCCGCTTAAATAAGTTTTTACCGCAAACTTTTCTACTATCTCGGCAACATGATATAGTATCTTCCTGAATGCATTCGGTATATACGGTCTTTCCAACATCAAAGCAGGGAGATCCTCATGCGAATCAAAGATTACTTTGCCTTTTTTCTTTAGTCTGAGAGCTTCTATCAGCAAATCGGGGTCGTGAAAGTGGTAAATGTCGGCATTAATTCCAAGTGCCGTATCGACAGCCTTGCGACTCGTTTTTATCATTCTTTTGATTCGGCTCGCTTCTGCTTTGCCTATGTCGATTATCTTGACGCCTTGTGTTTCTTCATCGCCTAATCCGTCTGCCACAATCAGACTTACGTCATGTCCTGCTTTGGATAAGGAAACGCATTCTTTGCGGAAGATTCGCACATCGTAGCGTTTATGTACTATTGTAATGTGTACTATCTTTTTTCTTTCCATAGGTTTTAGGCTAATCATCGATTATCACTCCGCTTCCAAGACATAGTTTTGCGTCAGGGGAATATATCACTCCGAATTGCCCTGCTGCGATTCCTTGAATCTTGTCTTCGCTTTCTATTCTGTAGATGTCGTTTATTTTTCTCAACTTTCCGCGTGTGAAATCGGGAGTATGGCGTATTTTGAACAAGATGTCTTTTTCGTCTTCGAAGTCTCCCCAAATGTTTTCGGTGATATATTCGAATGCAGAGAGGTTTATAGTTTTTCCGTATTGAGTTTCGGGATCGTAACCTTGAGATACATACAGCACATTCTCGTCCATGTCTTTTTTAACGACAAACCACGGTCCTCCACTCAAGCCTAAGCCTTTGCGTTGCCCGATTGTGTGAAACCAAAAGCCTTTGTGCGTTCCTAAAATCTTACCTGTCTCCAATTCGACAATCTTTCCTTCTTTTTCTCCAAGGTATCGGCGAATGAAATCATTGTAATTGATCTTGCCAAGAAAGCATATACCTTGCGAATCCTTACGTTCGGCTGACGGAAGTTTGCATTCCCTTGCTTTGGTCCTGACTTCGCTTTTCAGCATGTCGCCAATAGGAAACATAAGCTTGCTTACCTGCATGTAGTTTATCTGTCCGAGAAAGTAAGTCTGGTCTTTGACATGGTCTTTCGCCGTTGAAAGATAGGTTTTGTTGTTTACGACAGACGTAGTGCAGTAATGACCGGTCGCAATCTTGTCAAAACAATGCCCCCACTTCTTTTCGAAACTGCCAAACTTGATCAGCTTGTTGCACATCATGTCCGGATTTGGCGTAAGTCCCCTTCTGACCGCTTCAATCGTATAGCTGACCACATTATCCCAATATTCCTGATGCAGAGATACTATTTCAAACTTACAACCATACTTTTTGGCAATGTAAGATGTTATTTCGATGTCTTCTTCTGAGGGACAGTCGATGTAACCGTCCTTGTCCTCCATTCCGATCTTTATATAAAAGATAGTAGGGTCGTAACCCATTTCCTTTAGGCGAACGACTGCTACACTGCTGTCAACTCCGCCTGAAACCAAAGCTGCAATATTCATATCGAGGCAAAGTTACGATTTTTCTGAGTTTCGAGAATAGGATAGGGACTGCTCATTTGAGCTTGGTGGCTTAAAGTCTTGATATTCTTTGTTTTAATTTTGCTCTAATGAAACGAAGTTTCAGCGGCACGAAACGCCGTTTCAGAAAATTAAAACAAAGAAAGAAAAAATTAAGACGGCGATTCATTCTTATTGAATCGCCGTCTTGGTAAGGTGCTATACGAATAAAATCATTCTACTCTTATCCAACATAGATCTCCATTTATTATTCGCAATTTGCCATCTTTAACAAAGTATTGATATTTTATTTCTTCGTTGCTGACGGTTGCTGTAAATTCATTTTGACTGACAGCAGTGATGCTTCCTTTCTCCTTTTCATCGTAAGGAAACGATATGTCATTCCCTGAAATCTGCATAGTAAAATGATTATACATATCATACTCCGAATGAATTCCACTTAAAAGGAACATCAATGCCACAAGCCCATCGTCCACCGCCTTATCATAGACTTTTTCCTTAAAAGTAGCCATATCCATGTCTACAACATAAGTACCATCAAGACTTTGCGATTTGCAAAATGGAGATAACAAAGTAACGAATAGAACAAACAAAAATACCTTTTTCATTCTGCCTCACTTTTTATTTTAATATCTATTGGAGCTTTCTGCCTCGTTATATGGTACGTTCCACTCCCATACAACTTATTTTTGAGAATTTTTGGTTGCTACGCTGTAATATCGGCTATACTGCAACGATACGCAACCTTCTCGGGTCAAGATTATTTTTCCCAAGTCTAATTACTAAAGCAGACACATAAGTAATATCTCTTGTTTTCATAGTGTGACACATATTTGACGTTGCAAATGTACACTAAAAAGATGAAATCGCCAAATATTTTCCTAAAATATAGCAAGAAAAACCGAAATCAATTCCGAGCTCTTTTACACAGCAAAAATGAATCACCGTTTCAGAAAATTAAAACAAAGAAAGAATCTACCGGATCTTGAAAAGAAAAAAATGAATCTTTGTTTTAGGAAATTGTTTCTTTGTTTTGTTTTTGCAAACGAAGCAGTTGGCGTCTGCGTTTCCACTTTTTCCAACGCTTTATCGGAGATGAGGTTCGGGAAGTACGGTTTAATGTCGGCAAATCGTCGCTCGACTCTTTTGTCTTCAAGATATGGGCTTCCGCTATGCTGGCATTGAGTTCAAAACCTATGAGAAGGATATAGGAGTTGAGGTATATCCACAACAAGACTATGATTAAAACTCCTATAGAGCCATATAGGGCATTGTATCGCGAGAAGTGGGTGATGTAAAAGTTGAATCCTTGTGTTGTAAGCAGGAACAAAAACGTTGCAAGCGTAGCTCCGGCAGAGAAAAACGTATAGTGAGTTCTCACTGCAGGGGTGAAATAATACAAAGACGCAAAAGAGAAGTATGTAATCCCGATAAGAAGCACCCATTTTGCAATCTTAAGCATCAGCAACCTTACTTCGGAGTAAAGAATCCCCTCTGCCTCAAGATAGTTCACAAAGTGCTTGAATCCTCCTGTCAAAGTAAAACTGATAATCACCACAATGGCAATAAGAATCACAATAAGCACACTCATCAAACGGCGTTTCAGCCATCTCTTTTTCTCAATTGTGTGGTGCGTTTGATTGAACGAAAGCAACATCGCATTGATTCCGTTCGAGGCAACATAGATTGACGAAATAAAACCTATCGATAAAAGTCCGTTATGCTTACGATGAAGTATTTCTACAAGGGTAGATTCTATTGTAGGATAGATTGTTTCGGGCAATGTTTCTTTCAGAAAGTCGAAAAGTTGAGTTGCGTAGTATGTAGTATCGAAATAAGGCAAGAGTGTGAAGAATGCCAATAGCAAAGGAAACAAAGCCAAAATAAAATGAAAGGAGGTTGCAGCCGCTCGCTGACTTAACACTCCTCTCATTAGACCTTTGACAAAGAAAACCGCCACATCAAAAAGCGGAATCCCTTGAAACCCCGGCACAACAATCATTCGCGATGCGTGAAGCAAATTCCTAACAGGTCTCCAATAGATCAACTTCCGCAAAATCTTTGTTCTTGCCGATTGTTTCATCAATCCTCTGCCAACAAACTTAAATCTATACTTTTGATTTGATGAGTCAATGCTCCGACCGAAATAAAATCAACTCCGGTTTGAGCATATGACAGAATATTCTCGGCAGTTATTCCTCCTGAACTTTCAATCTCATACTTATGATCAATCATCTTGACAGCCTTTTGAGTATCCTCAACACTGAAATTGTCAAGCATTATTCTGTTTACTCCACCCTTAGCAAGCACTCTTTGTAGTTCCTCAAAGTTTCTTACTTCTATCTCAATCTTTAGGTCAAGCTGTTTGTCTTTAAGATATTGCAGAGTTCTGTCTATTGCTTTTTCTATTCCGCCTGCAAAATCGATATGATTGTCTTTAAGCATTATCATATCGAACAAACCTATTCTGTGATTGGTTCCTCCTCCTGTTTTAACGGCATATTTTTCCAATATTCGCATCGTTGGGGTAGTCTTACGAGTATCAAGAAGTCGAGCCGATGTTCCTGCAATAAGGTTGACATATTCCGATGTTGTAGTAGCGATTCCCGACAATCGTTGCATATAGTTGAGAAGCGTTCTCTCTGCTGTCAAAATCGATATGGCAGAACCTTCGACCTTGAAAACTATATCTCCTTTTTTAATTCTTTGTCCGTCGCTTGCAAAGGCTTGAAATTGTAATTTGTCATCGACCAATTCAAAAACCATTCTTGCAATATCCACACCGCAAATTATGCAATCTTGTTTGGCAACAAGCTTTGCTTTGCTTGTTGCCAAACGATCTATGCATGCCAAAGACGAGTGGTCGCCTTCTCTTACGTCTTCTTTAAGTGCCGTAAGTATATGTTGCTTTATGTATTCGGTATCAAGTATCATATCTAATTATTGATTATCATAATGGTTTCCCATGCGATTTTGTCTGAAGAAAGTCTTATTACATATGAACCTGCACGCAAATGAGTGAAATCGAATCTGTTTTCTCCAGAACGTATGCTTACGTTGTTAAGTTCAGACATAACTTTACCATTCAATGATATGATTTCGACCTTCACATTTGCCAAATCGGATGTCGATTGCAAACAAATATTTCCATCAGATGGGTTTGGAATCAACTTAATAGAGTTTTGGTCGAATTCAACTCCATCCAAGCCAACTCCCAATGCAACATTCACTGTAAGGTATCCCGATGTTTTTGAGTCACATGTTCCACTTTGTACAACAGCTCTATAATCCCACAATCCGTCTTGAGAAGGTATATCGGTTAGGTAAACACTGTCTTGAGAGTTTTCAATAGTTTCCCAATTAAATTCTGCTTTGCGTTTCTCCCAATAGAGAATTTCTCCGGTATAAGCTCTTAATTGCAATCTCAATTCTTGTCCCGAACGAGGATCTTCGCTTACCAAGAATACGTTTCCTCCTTTTGTTGTCGGAGATATTGTAATAGTTACAACGTTACTTGTATCCGATACCATAGTTGAATAAACAACTCGTCTGAAATAAGTTGTTGAGAAAAGTTGTCTCATTTCCAAATCCTTACCTGTTGAAAGTGATGACATGGTACTTTCTGTCCAAGTTATACTGTCAGTACTCATTATCCACTGATAAGTATATGTCGAACCATCTCCTCCGGTAGGTGTGCTACCTATAAGAGTATTTGCAACAACTCCCTCACATACATCTTGGTCTCCTGATATGGTGTTGTTGAAAATCGGAGTATAAGGTGTTGTTACCATGTATTCTTCGCCATAAGCAGTACCATACGAATTTGTTGCAAAGGCTCTTACATAATAAGACGTGTTTTCGTTCAAATTGTTCATCGTTCCGCTAAATTCTCCTAAGCCACTGCCAAGAGAAATCACATTGTCGGAAAGAGTAGGATTTGATTCCAATGACCAGCATACGCCTCTTGCCGTTACATCGCTTAATCCTCCGTAAGTAACTTCGCCCGATACGCTAATGCTGTTATAGCTTGACAAGGTTGGGACACCTGTTTGAACAAGCGGAGTTTGAAGAATTGCTCTCACAACAATGTTTTTAAGTTCTATTGATGACAGATTGCTTGTCGCTTCGAAAGCCAAGAAATACTCATTGCTCAATCCAATCAATGGAATGCTGTCTCTTGTGAAATCATTTGTAGCAGTAGAGAATGTAGCTAAAGTTTGCCATGCCTGATTTACTGCAGACTTATACAAAACCTTCAAAGTATCGATTGCAGATGTTGAAGTGCTTGGTTGTTTTCTATCGAAACAGATTGCCGTTCCTTCGAAATTCTGCAAGTTAAACAAAGGCATAACAAGCATATCTTTGCTTGCCACAACAAAAGAAGTAAATGTGTAGCTTTGAGCTTCGCTTGAATAGTTCCAAGATCCTGTTTCAACACATTCAGTTCCCAAAACATCGTAAGGATATGTGCTTATTCTCTCGCATTTTGTTGTGATTTGTAATTCCTCTCCATAAGCCAAGTGACCGGTATTTTTAGCGAACGCTCTAACATAATAAGTCGTATTCGGCTCTAAAGAAGACAACGTAAGAACATATTGATCGGTCAATGGAGCATTAAGAACATGATCGGCTATTGTCGGCATAGCATGAGTAGCATAGCAAACGCCTAATTCATAAACAGCATTGCTTCCATTGGAAAGAAGTTCTGAAGAAATATCAAAAGAAATGTCTGTAAGGTTATCAAAAGATATCGTTCTCACATTAGGGAACGCTGCCACATCTGCTTCATATACTTCAATATTATCAAGACATACTCCATAACCTCCTTTTAACACTGCCTCAAATGCAAGATAATAATTTTCTGAAACTTCAGGCAAATCAACTGTTACCTCAGTCCATGTCGATGTATTTGAAGTATATGAACTCAAAAGCGTCCATGAATCATTTGAAGAGGTCTTATAGTAAACCTTAAGGTTATCTTGTCTTCCTGATTTAGCCTTTTGTGCATACGAGAACTTCAATTTTGCATCGCTTATGGCAGATAAATCCATCGGAACAGTAACCAATTTTGTCGTTTGCGTTCCATTCCAATCCGAACGAATGAATGCCCACTTGGAACCTTCAGCTGCTGTTGCTATTCCACCTGCTTCGTATGCCGAATCGGTCAAAGACCAGTTATTAGATACGAATACACCGTATTCATGTCCCCAACAATCGAATGATGTCATACCTTCCTCGAAACTTTCTACAAAAGGAACAACATCAATTGCAGAACAAGCTGTCTTTATCTTCATTATCTCACCATATCCCACCTTATCGGCAGTCTTGGCGTAAGCTCTGACATAGTATTCTGTGTTCGGCATCAAAGCATTCAATCCTACGGTAAAGTTATCAGCTGTTCCGCTTGCAACAACTGTGTTACATGCTATCGTAGGAATTGATGTAGTATCGGAGAAACAAACACCGCGTTCTATGATACTAAGACTTTGTCCGTTATTTACACTTGCCACAACGCTGATGCTGTCAGAGAATCCTTCTGCACTTACGGTTGTAACCACAGGTCTTGTATTGTCAACCGTACCATAAATAAAGGTTATATTTTTTGTTGTTGTGTTTTCAGCGATACTTGTTATTGGTCGATTAAGATTTGCTCCTGATACTGTCTTACTATTAGGCGTTGAAGTGTCTGTAAAAATTGTTTTGTTACTTGTGCCGGGGAATGGATTGCCTGCTCGAGAGTATGGATTCGAATTTGCTTCCTCCAAATCCAATCCAGGACTTGTTGGGATACAGTTCGCACAATTGTGGTTCCAACCTGTAACAGATTTATTTACATGGAAAATCAACATTCCATGTCCGGGAAGATAATAATCCCAACCTACTTTTTGTCTGTTTTCCAATATAAAAAATTCATCAGAACTTACAGTCATCTTATACGCTTTGTTATCAGAATGCAATGGAGGCAAAGTTGTGCTTCCCTCTTCAAGCAATTCTTCTATTTCTATATAACCTCTGACCGTTCTTTCGTGAGCTGACCAAAGCGGAGGGCACTTCCCACCGTTGTTATAGTTACCCGAACACATTAAATCCCATTCTCCATGATCGGCAAAGCTGCCTTGTTCTTCGTAATCGGTATCATAATAGTCTGCTTGTCCCAAAACGTGAGAAAATTCGTGGCATATAGTTCCGATTGTCATCGGTTGTGGATTATATTGTGAACCTCCGTTCTCAGAAGATACGCCATAGTTATATACATATACGCCATCGACAGCATAAGGTTCGTAAAGACGCGAACGATGTGGCCATATAGTGTTCGCAGCTCCACCTGATGCGGCAGAAGGTCCTGCATAGATAACATAAACACAAGAAACCTGATTACCCTCTCCGTTAGTAAATTCAGAGAAATCGAGTTCCAAATTAGCATGTTCAACAGCCTCGATAACCAAATCGCGAGCTCTCATATCGGCATTTGTTCCTGGATAATTTTCTCCATAATAATTCAAATCATTTGCTGCGGTATATGGTCCTAAAACAGTGGCCTCGACATTCAATTTACCTGCCGAAGATGCATTAAAGTAGTCATGGATACTTCCTTGATGGCCGTTAACCGAATATCCTACCTGATTGAACAAAGCATCCACCTCTTCGCGAGAAGATTCAAAAGCGACATCGGCATAAGACATCAATATAACAACCATTTTATATGTTTCGATTTCATTTACTCCGCTCTTTGCTCCCACACGTTTTGCTTCGAAATCATCAACTGCCAACCACAATTGTTTCAAATAAGAAATCTGTTCGGATGAATAAAACAAGGCTTTATCTAGTGTTGAAACGAATGCCGTTTCTTCAGCCGTTCTGTTTTCAGGATTGTGAGATATAACATTCGAAGGCATCATTCCTCCTTTACCATCTGAAATGGCATAAACAAAATCACCGTTATCGGCTCTCATCAAAGTATATCCGTCTGTACTTTTAGCCCAACTGACTTTTTCATCTCCTTTCAAAACAACCGTAACGGTACTTCTGTCCGATTGAACAAAGTCTAATGGGTACGGGTAAGCAACAACGGCAAACAAACCCGTATTGATGCACATCATCATCAATAATAAAATCCACAATGCTTTTTTCTTCATATTCTTATCTGTTATTCATTTCTTTTCGAACTTGCAAAAATAAACAGAATCTGTGAATTATCAAATACAAAAAACGAAAAAACTGCGTATTTCTAACAGTTTTATTAGTATAACAAAGTTCTATATATTGGTCTGAACGATAAAATATCCGCAATCAAATAGTCCGAAAAATATTTCTTGATTTCAGATTTTTATTTCTTGATTTCAGAGAAATGAAACAAAGATCCATTTCGCTCAAATCAAGAAATAATTTTCGCTGATTTTACTGCATATTTTTGGCTTTTCTTTTGGCTTTTGGCTGATGGCACATTGCTCGATACTCTTAGCCTTCCACTTTTGCCGATAGCCAATAGCTAAAAGCCAAAAGAAAACAAAACGAGCGTTCGATTTGCTTTTGCAATTGCGAACGCTCGTTTTGTTTTTCTCGAAATTTGAATTAGGTTATTCGCTCATTACTTGCCCCACAGGCTTTCTAAGCATCATTTGCATGTTTTTCTTGATTACATATGAGCCTCTCTTATCTAACTTATATGGTTTCAACCAACCTCCCATCGCTTGAAAGGCTCCCGGTTCACCTTCTTTTGCAGGAAAGAAATAATCCGACATCTCTTTTTCCTCAATCTTTCGTCCTATGTATATAGTATCCAATTGGAAAGCGTTAATCGTAGCTGTAAGGGTTTGCAATTTGGTTTCTTTGTCTTTTTCCTTCTTTGTAGGTATTGATTTGTAAACAGGACGACCTTTTGCATCGTAGGTCTTGGCATAGAACTTAAGTCTTGCTTCGTTTTGTTGCAATTCTATAGGAACTCTTACTGTGATTATCGGTTCGAAGTTCTCTTTGTTTTGACAACTCTCGTAGTCTGGTTGGTGTTCTGCATCGATTACGATATAGCCTGCATTGATTATGTATTGCTTTTTGTGCGGAATAAGGTGATAATTCGAAGTAAGATCCTCAAAAGTCATATATTCCTTATAGCTGATATTGCAACTGTATTCTATCGTATCTTTGGTATGTGTAATCGATTCCAACGCTCCCTTCGGTATCATAACCTCAGAACAGCTTGCACTCAAAACACTGTCATTTGCAGGATAGTAATAATCGAAATATTCTCCCAAACAACCCTCTGGATCGTTTTCTATGACTATGTGAACCTTACCGACAAGGCTTATTCCGTTACTTACCCTTTCTTCTTCGCTCTTTTTATAAAGATTTATCCACTTAAAGTCGAACGGCATTTTGTATTTGATGAAATAAGGCATCTCTCCACTGCATGAATGCATGTAAGTGCTTGGTGTACGTTTAATTATAAACTCAGATTCTTCCCTTGAGGAAAAATAATTAAAGATCATGACTGCTCTGTCTCTTGCCAAAGACGCATTGAGTTCGTTCAACGGTTCGGCATCATCGTATGCCTCGATGGTCATCTTATAGAACTTGTTATTATCTTTATTGAAAGCAATCGAATATATGCTATCCAATATATCCAATCCTGCTTCGGTATAATAGGCTGAGGCTGGTTCAAAACAGATATAAGCTTCCATTTTGTTCGGATATGGATCGACAGGAAGCTGTTCACGTTTGTTTGCAGTTCTTTTCTTTTTTGGTGGCTGTGGCATTATGATAAAATCGCATCCGTTTTCAGGTATGTCGATTGTTTGTGTATTTGTGTTTTGCATTTGTTGATTTTGCGGAGTTCTTGCCCTTGCAGGCTGTGCTGAAAGGCTGACACATAACAACATTATACAGATAGTTGACAGTAAACTTTTAATCATAGCTTTATAGTTGTTCGTTTATTAAATCCTTTATTATCGTTTCCGCAGTATATCCTTCGGCTTGAGCAGCATAATTCAATACTATTCTATGTCTTAATACCGATACAGCTACCGCATCCACGTCTTCTATATCTGGAGAGTACTTTCCCCTCAATGCAGCATGGCACTTGGCTCCGATGATAAGGTATTGTGATGCTCTCGGACCTGCACCCCAAGAAAGATATTGCTTAGCTAACGGACTTGCTTTTTCGTTCTGTCTTGTCTTGGTAACAAGTCTTACCGCATATTCGTAAACATTATCACTCACAGGTATGCTTTGCACAAGTCGTTGCATTGTTTGGATGTCCTCCAAACTTAATATTTGTCTAACTTCAACTTGCTTTCCGGTTGTCGTTTGCTTAAGCACTTGGACTTCTTCTTCAAATGAAGGATAATCAAGCCAAAGCATAAACATAAATCTATCGAGTTGAGCTTCGGGTAATGGGTAAGTACCTTCTTGTTCTATAGGATTTTGAGTTGCCAAAACAAAAAACGGCTCAGGCAATCTATATATCTTTCCATTGACTGTTGCACTATGCTCCTGCATTGCCTCTAACAATGCAGCCTGTGTTTTGGGCGGTGTCCTGTTTATTTCATCTGCCAGAACTATATTTGAGAAGACAGGCCCTTTTATAAATTCGAATACTCGGTCTCGATTCAATATTTCGCTACCAATAATGTCGGAAGGCATCAAGTCGGGTGTGAATTGTATTCTGTTGAAACTCAAGCCAAGCGTTTTTGCTATCGTATTTACGAGTAATGTTTTTGCAAGACCCGGAACACCTACCAAAAGACAATGTCCGCGAGAAAAGATGGTAATCAATAATTGGTTTATTACCTCCTCCTGACCTACAATAACCTTTGCAATCTCTGCTTTAAGGTCATTACACTTTGCCGACAATATATCAAGTTGTTCTACTTCCGATGCCATTGACATTCTTATTTTTTCAACCAATTCAACTTAAAATCGCAGTCTTGGTAGTCTTTATCTATTCTTATATAAGTTTTCGCTATTCTTTTTTCTGCCCACTCTTTAATTATATCGAGTTTTCTTGAACTTAGAGCCGATTCTTGTATCTTTCCGTAGTCATCAACAAGGTTTACTCTATGTGCATCCACCTTTTTGTCAACCTTTATCAGACGATAAGCATTTGCTGATTCAGCTTTGAATAAGACAGGATTTGTTATATCTCCCTCTTTCATTGAGTTGAAATCCACTCTATCCAAGTTTGACATAGTTTCATTTATATTATCTTTTGTGAAAGAGGCACTTGCATTATACGGATTTATTATCAAACCACGGTTTATCTTTGATTCATCATCTGAATACTTGACAATAGCATCTTCAAATGTGATTTCACCTTTCTCTATCTCTGATTTGATTTTTTCCAATTCTTCTTTGGCTTCGAGCAATTGAGCATCCGAAACCTTAGGTTGCAACAATATATGTCTGCAATTAACTTGATTACCCCGTCTTTCTATCATTTGAATGATATGAAATCCGTATTGAGTTTCTATAACAGGCGAAATTTCTCCATCTTGCAAAGCAAAAGCAGCGTTTTCAAACTCACTAACCATATCCCCTCTCGAAAAGAATCCGAGTTCTCCACCTTTCTTTGCAGAGCCTGGGTCTTCTGAATATAGCAATGCAATAGTAGAGAATTTACTTCCTTTAAGTATTCTATCTCTATAGTCGTTCAACCTATCCTTTACTGCATTTTTTTCTTCTTCCGACACTTTTGGCAACTTCACTATTTGAGAAAAGACATATTCATCCTCAGCTATAGGAAGACTATCTTGAGGTATGGATTTGTAAAAATCAGCAACTTCTTGCGGAGTTATGGTTACATCACCCGTAAGTTTATGCTCTATCTGGCCAATCATTATGTTTTCTCTGATAACATCGCTATAAAATGCTCTGATTTCGCTAATGGATTTTTTCATTTGCTTTTCCAGATTCTCAACAGAGCCATACATTTGAACCATATACTTGATTCTGTTATCCATTTCTCTGTTCACTTCCTCATCTGTAACAACTATAGAATCTTTTTCGGCTTGATGCAACATCAATTCATTGATCAACATGCCTTCAAATAAATCACAACGCACCATAAAGGCATCTTCGATAATTCCTCTATTCGATTTTTGTTGAAGATATGCAGTTTCCAGTTCGGATTCTTTAACCATATTTTGTCCGACAACAGCAATAACTTTATCAACAACTTGAAGATTATCTGTGTTTTCTGTTTGAGAATACGCAGATGCGGAACTGCAAAAAGCAATTACCGCAAACAATATAATTTGAAAAAATCCCAATCTATTCATACAATAACTCTGACTATTTTATGCTTTTATAAACTTGCTGATTCACCTTATAGTCATATTTATTTCTCAAGTCCTCTATCCATTGCTTCTCCAAAAACAATTGATAATCAGAAGTAACCAGACCTTTACAATCACTCAACTCCTTAGGTTCAATATCAACCCAATCATTCAACAGCACAAATATCTTTCTTTTTTCTTTGCCTGCATCGCTATAGTACTTCAATGTACCACTTTTTTGACTCGCATCACTCCAAAGCAAAGAGTCTATGATTTTATTATCGCCTTTTTCGTATTTTTTCCACTTGTAAACGATCTTCTCATCTTTACCCTCTTCGATTTTCAATTTCTTTGCTAACTTTTCTTTAATTTCTTCATTCGATAAACCTTTGCGAATGTATTTATTCAATAGTTTCTCGATTTTTGCAGGCTTTTCATCCGAGTCAATACTCCAAAGGGTTGCACCTACTCTTGGTTCCCAATTGTACTTTGCTCTATTTGCCGTAAAATACTCTTGTAAACCGATAGTATCAAGCAGAGATTTATTCCACACCATTCGATCTGTTATAGAGAAAATAAGAACTCCATCTCTGAATTCATCAATAGTTGCCTTCAAATCAGGATATTTGCTTTCTAATTTGCTATCTGCGTATTTTACAACCTGCTCCAAAACAACGTCATCGTATATTTTCCCAATATATTCAGGGATATAACTCGGTGTTTGCTTTGATTGGAACTCCTCAATCTTCTTTACAAAGTCCAAGACTGTGAATGAATAATCACCAATTCTGAAAAGTTCTTCTTGATTATTGAAATCCGTCGGCATTTTCCAAGTTCCTGCGAATATGGAATCATTAACTATTTTTACAACTTCAGACAAAAGTTCTTTTGATTCTTGAAAACCGTATTCTTTTTTTGCTTTCTCTGCAAACGATTCTATGGTTTTGAAACTTCTTTCGTCCTTTGATATTCTGTTTTCTATATTTGCCTTCTGTTCTTCGAAAGTCGGTATCGGTCTAAACTTCAAAGGTCTCACTATATGCCAACCTATGCTACTTCTAAACGGCTTTGAAGTTTCCATTGGCTTCATATTCTTGAGCATAGCAATGTATTCAGAAGGCAAAGATGAGATTGTTTGTTTGTTAAGCACCCCACCATTGTTTACAGAATAAACATCATTAGAATATTTCTTAGCAACAGCTACAAATGATGAATCATTTGACAATTCATTCCATGCTTCGTTTATCAAAGACTCCGCTTCAGTCTCTCCATGTTTATCAAACGATACCCAAATGTGTGCAATATCCATAGTGCTACAAAAAGCAGGTACTCTATCAAATAGTTTGATTATATGGTATCCGAAACGTGTTCGAATAGGCATAGACACCTCGCCAACATTCATCGAATAACAAGCCGTTTCAAAAGGATAAATCATACTCATTGAGGTAAAATAACCCAATGCTCCGCCTGTCCCTGGTATTGTTACTTTGGTTTTCTCATCTGTTCTGTCTTTTGCAGACGGATCATCTGAAAATTCCTTTGCCAAAGTTGCAAAATCCTCTCCCTCTATTATTCGTTTGCGAATCTTCATTGCTTTGTTGTATGCCGCCAACGTATCTTTCGGAGTAGCATTTGCAGGTATGTTTATCAATATGTGAGAAGCCGAGACGATTTCTTTTGTCCTTTCATAAGCCTCCTCAATCAATTGTTTGCTTACTGTAGCATCATTAAGGTATGGAGCAACCAATTGTTGTCTGTATTGTTTTGTTTCATCCAAATAAGACTTCAATGTATCCAAACCCAATTCGCGAGCTTGTGCAAGCTTCATTTTATAATTGATAAACAATTCCAAGTATTCATCAAGTTCTTCTTGAGAAAACGAAGCACCTTTGGAAGGAGAGTTCTTTTTGAACATTCTGACAAAGTCTTCCTTCAAAATTTTCTCCCCTGCAACCTCTATAACTACATCATTATCTGATTGTGCAATTGCACTTAATTGAAAAAGGGCAACAACACAAAAAAGCAAGAATCTTTTCATAAAAGCATTTTATCTTGAATAATTAGGAGCTTCTTTAGTTATCGTAATATCGTGCGGATGGCTTTCAGCATAACCTGCCGCTGTAATCTTGATAAATTTCGCTTTTCTCAAAGTCTCAATATCAGGACTACCGGTATAACCCATTCCCGCTTTCAAACCTCCGACCAATTGATAGATTACTTCGCTTACTGTACCCTTGTAAGGCACTCTTCCGACGATTCCTTCCGGCACAAGCTTCTTTATATCATCCTCCATATCTTGGAAGTATCTGTCTTTCGAACCTTGTTGCATTGCATCCAAAGATCCCATTCCTCGATACGATTTAAACTTTCTTCCTTCATAGATAATAGTATCTCCAGGGCTTTCTTCAACTCCTGCCAACAAAGAGCCAGCCATTATAGAGCTTGCTCCCGCCGCCAAAGCCTTTACTATATCTCCCGAATATCTTATTCCTCCGTCTGCAATCACAGGAACATTTCTTCCTTCCAATGCTTTTGCAACGTCATACACGGCTGTCAACTGAGGAACGCCGATTCCCGCCATTACTCTTGTTGTACAAATACTTCCAGGTCCGATTCCGACTTTCACAGCGTCTGCTCCGGCATCAGCTAATGCTAATGCGGCTTCAGCCGTTGCTATATTGCCACAAACAACATCAACATCAGAATATTGAGACTTTACTCTCTTCAACGTATCTACAACATTCTTTGAGTGCCCGTGGGCCGTATCAATAACAATGGCATCTGCACCTGCTGCAATCACAGCAGCAATTCTTTCATCCATATTAGCCGTTACCCCGATACCTGCAGCAACTCTCAATCTTCCCAATTTGTCTTTGCAAGCATTTGGACGCTCTTTCAGTTTTATGATATCCCTATAAGTAATCAAACCTACTAATTTACCATCCTTATCGACAACAGGCAATTTTTCGATTCTATGAGCCTGAAGAATATCTGCAGCTTGCTCAAAATCTGTTCCGCTTGGAGCAGTAATAACTTCACGAGTCATTATCTCAACTATCGGACGATTGATATTTCTTTCAAATCTCAAATCTCTGTTGGTAACAATCCCAATAAGTTTACCTGCATTATCAACAACAGGAATACCACCTATTGAAAACTCTTTCATCATTCTCAAAGCATCTCTGACCAAAGCAGTTTCGTCCAAAGTAATCGGGTCTGAAATCATTCCATTCTCGGCTCTCTTAACTTTTGACACTTCAGCAGCTTGCTTTTCTATCGACATATTCTTGTGCAACACACCGATACCACCTTCCTGAGCCATTGCAATAGCCAACTTTGCCTCAGTAACGGTATCCATCGCAGCAGAAACAATCGGAACGTTTATCGCAATATTGCGACTGAACATAGAATTTATCTTAACATCTCTCGGAATTATCTCCGAATAAGCAGGGACAAGTAGCACGTCATCATACGTCAATCCCTCTCCAACAAATTTGTTTGAATCTGAAAACATTACTCAAAAATTTTCGTGCAAAGATATAAAGAATTTGGAACACAAACAACAAACTCCGTTACTTTTCGGTTCGAATTTTAGTATTGCGATAGATTTTCGCACAAACATAACCGCAAGACAAAGCTATCAACAGAGAAACGCAAGTTCCCAAAGGCACAGTGTTTTGCATAGGTTCGAAACTATTAGTAGCGACATTATAATACCTATATTGATACGGTGATTCCACTGATTCTCTGTAATTCCAACCGCCATGCGTACTCGGAACAGGGGGTTGAGAAAACGCAAAACAACTTACAATACACAAAAGTGCAACAATCAAAATCTTCTTCATATCAAATGCTTATTATTTTGGTGAAATATTCTTTTCCATTACTCTTTACTACAAGAACAAAACTACCTTCAAAAGGTAAAGTCAAAAATTCGGTTTCGGTGCGTAAGATTTCACGACCTTGAATATCGAACAAGATAACCTCATCTATTTGTTGCGGATTCTTTATCTCAATATTACGTCCGATTTGAATGTATTCTATTTCATTATCTTCCTTGTTTACAGATGATAAAACACGTTTCTTCACAAGCAAATCAAACGTTCTTATCTCATTTGCAGAATTATAAGAAATCGAATACAAACTATCATCCAACAGACTGCAAACCAACGATTCAGAATCTGCGTCAAGCAAATCCACTCTCTCAAAATCACCCGTATATTCATACAATTGCAATTTCAAATCGCCAACATCTTTTGATAAAATATTGATTCTAAGACGCAAACTATCATCCAATTCGCTTAAAGAGGCAATCGACAAAGACAAATCATTGATAGAGCAATACAAATCAGGAGCAGAGCCAATGCTAAACATCTTATAAGTATCGTATTTGTCGTATAAGGAATCCGAATCATTTCTAAAATATATTTTCATCTCATCATAACCACCGTCAGATAAAAGTCTGAATTTCAAATTCTCTATTACAGACTTAGCATTTGTGTTTTGGTCAGGTGCAACTGCTTTCTTTCTCAAAACAAGACTATTAGTTGCATTATCGACTTTTGTCATCAGCCCACTGAAAGGCGGAACAGTAAAATCCCCCGGCAAGTTATTATCGTTTGGAATATAAGCCCCTGTTTGCGGATTCAACAACCACATACCACTTACATTATTCAACGTAAAGTTATTCAAGCCCACAGAAAAAGGATATGGATTACATACCAAATGATAGCCGTTTCCAAGCGACTGATTATAGCTTGCATTATTCAACAATACGATAGATTCTTCCAAAAACAAATCTCCTTTGAACGAAAGCGTCTTATCATCCTTGTATGCAACGAGATAGCCGTGCTTATTGGTAAAGAAATTCGCATCTTCGACATTCTGCAAATAAGGAATCCAAGCATAGCGAGCCTCATCCAAATAATACAAATCGTCTTCATATCCTCGGTTGAATGATTCGGCTATACTTTCTCTCGTACTGCTATTCACATCTATCGGAACACCGAACAAATGCCACCCATTAACATTTTCAGTATATTTATCAAAAGATGCCTGCACCTCAACATTATTTACCGAAAATGTCCCCTCTATTGACAATTCCGATTTACCGTTATCCATTGGCGAAGCAGAATAATCAGAACACAAAACCAAATCCGAGCAACTCACACTCTCTCCTTCGGCAATTGTAATCTTATGTCCCTTGTTTACAACCACTTTATCATAAGTTTCAGGCACAACACCACCCGACCATACCGAAGATTCGCTCCAACTTCCGCTGCTTTGAGTTTCAACAATATTGCCTGTGGAGAACATATGCGTGAAAAGAGTATCGGTTCCTCGCTTTAGAACACACAGATACTTCGTTTGAGATTCCAAATCACTTAAAACCAATTCGTTGTCCTGAACTTCAAAGTTCACATCACCGACATAAGTATATGTAACCGGTGTTGCTAAACCATGTCTCAAAGATACATTATTCAGATTCGTTGCATTAAATGGGACAGAATCCCATTCACTATTTATATCCTTAAAATAAGGAATTTGAATATTTGTGGGATTCTTTTTAATACCTTGTCTTATTGTTGTCTTTCGAGTAAGTATTGTATTTGCATAAGTTGCGGTTCTGTCGGAAGTTTCTAACAATTTTCCAAATAAATCAACCGTATCTCTGTAATTTCCTTCAGTATCTTTCTTCAAAAGAGCAAAAGCATCATTTCCCCCTATAAATCCATTATTGTTTGTTATTGGAAACGCAATATAGTCATAATCAGACATTGTTTCCAATTTATACAATACACTTACATAACTTTCTCTTTCTATTGTATCACTATTAGAAAAGTGATACCTCATTATAGCCCCTGCATTGCTTTGTCTTTGAGGATAAAACACTACTTCATAATCACCCAAGCAAATATCCTTGCCTGTACCATTAAATATCTCCAATCCGAAATTATTAGTTGTAGTAGCTATTCTTGAAAAGAAAAGGTCTTTTGTTGCGTTCTCAACTTTGTAAAGACTCAATGATGTAGGCGAACAATCTCCACAATCTTCCCATTCCAATTTGACTGAATTCGGATTTTGAATTCGCGAAATTATTTCTTGATTTCGTTTTTTTGTTTTCAAGAAATATTTTTCCGAAACTTGATTTTGATTATCCGTTATTTCGACATAGTAGCCTGTATTAGGCAAAAGATTGTTTATCAGCAAATTACCATCCACAATATCCCAATTATCGGACAACAAATATTCACGCGGAGAAATTATTTTAATGTAATCGATATATAGAGTTTTAGTTTCATCACTAGAAAACACTATCTCGTTACAATTAGAAGGGACTATATATGATATATACTTTGTTCCACTACCACTTGTTATAGTATTATCATTTATTTTCAATGAATTAGTTTTTGTTGACTTAATTTTAAGAGATACACTTGAAGATTGAGGAATGTTTATTTGAGGTGTAGAGAATTTTCCTTGATATAATACAGCCCAATTAGTGTCATTAACTTGAATATTCTGAGCTCTGCAGCCGGGGAATTGAGTAAGGCTGTGCGGAATCTCAACCAAGCAAGCCGCACCTCCTATTGGAGAGGCACTCCTTACTTGATCGCTTAGGAAGTTCTCAAAGTTCTCTTCGAAGATAAGGGTATCCTTAAATATGGTTATTGATACCGCTTCGCTATTAAGAGGAGTTTCAAAACTCAATCTTGCAGTTGTGCAAGTCGTTTCAATTTGTGGTTCACTCTGAGCAAACAGAGTATAACCCAACGCAAGAGATAACAATGTCATCAAACAAATGATTCTCTTCATATCAAAAAGGTATTAAATGATTTAATTATCGGATTATCTGCCCCAGCTTTCCCTATCGAGGCTTCTGTATGTGATTGCCTCAGCTAAGTGTTCGTCTTGAATATCTTCAAATCCCTCCAAATCGGCTATTGTTCTCGATACTTTCAATATTCGATCATATGCACGGGCAGAAAGTTGCAGTTTTTCCATTATTGTTTTCAGCAATTCCAATCCTGAAGGCTTAATCTTACAAAACTCTTTCATCATCTGCGTATTCATCTGTGCGTTGCAGTGAACTTCGGGATAATCTTTGAATCTTTCTTGTTGAATTTTCCTTGCTTTGATTACCCTTTCTCTTATAACGGCACTCGATTCTCCTTCACGCATTGCGGACAACTCTTTGAAAGGTACGGGAACTACTTCCAACTGTATGTCGATTCGATCAAGCAACGGACCGGATATTTTGTTCAAATAGCGATGCACAGCTCCTGATGCACAAGTGCAAGGTTGCGTAGGGTGATTGTAATATCCGCAAGGGCATGGATTCATTGCAGCAACCAACATAAAACCAGCAGGATATTCCGAACTCTGTTTTGTTCTCGATATAGTTATCTTTCGTTCTTCCATCGGCTGACGCAAGACTTCCAAAACGCTTCTCTTGAATTCCGGCAATTCATCAAGGAATAACACTCCGTTATGCGAAAGCGATATTTCTCCCGGTTGAGGATAGGCTCCTCCTCCAACCAAAGCAACGTCGCTTATCGTATGATGCGGACTTCTAAACGGTCTTACAGAAACCAAAGACTGATTTGCAGTCATCTTTCCTGCAACAGAATGAATCTTTGTCGTTTCAAGAGCTTCGTCAATCGTCAAAGGAGGCAATATAGATGGCAATCGCTTGGCAAGCATCGTCTTTCCACTTCCCGGAGAACCTATCATAAGAATATTATGTGAGCCTGCAGCTGCTATTTCCATTGCTCTCTTGACACTCTCTTGCCCTTTTACGTCTTTGAAGTCAAATTCGTAATTATCCAAACTTCGTGCAAATTCTTCATTTATATCGAAAGACTCGCTTTGAAGCGTTATTACTCCGTCAAGAAAGTTGATTACCTCCAAGATATTCTCAACTCCATAAACCTCAATA
>JAEIGA010003437.1_pt1 | contig 24824 bp, 21 predicted proteins | sample 9270691 | NCBI WGS metagenome assembly JAEIGA01 (sample SAMN17057246, study PRJNA624740) | gut metagenome | biome: biome; isolation source: fecal sample | host: Bos grunniens | place: China: Xizang | collected 2019
AGTTGAGGACCTTTCGGAATAATTTATGCAAACGGGCAGATGCAAATTGGCATCTGCCCTAAAGTTTGTTTTTACATAACCGCACTCAATATCAACATTTTTTCAACCTTTTTATAAATATCCTCTGCCAAGTAGGCGGGGAGCGGGTTTTCCCCGAGACCTAATTCAACCGTAAAACCGGGGCGGTTAAATTCCGTAATAAACCAGTCCTTAAAGCCGCCTCCAACTGCAATTCCTACTGGCGTATCAAGAGCGTACCCCGAGGCGGTTGCCATTATTTCTGCCATTTTTTTAGCACGCAGGGGAGTGGAGTCGCCGTAACACCAGTAGATAACCTCGCCCTGTGAATGAAGTGCAACGGAGTGACGGATTTTTGTTTTTCTGCAAAGCTCGGTTAAGGCTAAAGTTTCGGGCTCGCTTTCGGGACGGTAGCCGCCAAATCGGGTAGGACCCGGCGAGTAAATTCCTGCCTTTATCTCCTTTTCGTGCAGTTCGTCCCACCCTGCATTGAAATTATGGTTAATATCTACTCCTCGAAGATTTGCGTTCCAATGCTTTAAATCACCCTTGCAAAGCTTTTTAATTGTTGCCGCAAGCTCACCGCACCCCGTTTCGCCCCTCAGAGAAATTTCACAGCCGTCGGGATTAACGCAGGGAACAAAAATAATCCCTCTGCCGTTCAAAGCCCTCCGTGCCGAAATGCCGCCTATGTAGCTATCGGTTTTAATTGCCTCGCAAAGCTTTTCTATAAACATCAATAGCACCACGGCGGTGATGCTTTCGCTCCCGTGGAAAGCGGCGGTAATAAGGCTGTATTCCTCCGCCGAGCCGATTTTAAGCGAGGTAATGTCTCTGCCCGCACAGCTTCTGCCTATAACTCCCCGTTTTAAAAAGTAATATTCATCGCAAAGTTTATCCATAAGCTTTTTTCGTCCGAAATAATCGTATTCCAAGGCGTTTACTATATTTTGCATATTGTTCACTCCCAAATTTTCAACCTATAAATAATTATATTTACGGAAGGTGTATTTAATGAATTTAGAAGAGAAACAAATTTCAGCCGAGCATATGTATAAGGGTAAAATTATCAGCCTTCGGCGAGATACGGCACTTCTTCCTAACGGGAACACCGCTACTCGTGAGGTTGTTGAGCATAATGGTGGAGTATGCGTTGCGGCGCTTACCGACAATGACGAGGTGCTGTTTGTAAGGCAGTTCCGCTATCCTTATATGGAGATTATCCCCGAAATTCCCGCCGGCAAGCGTGACAAGGCGGACGAAGACCCGCTTAAATGCGGAATAAGGGAGTTGAAAGAGGAAACGGGAGCTACTGCCGAAAAATTCATTCCTCTCGGCAAGCTTTATCCCTCGCCCGGATATTGCGGTGAAATCATCTGGATGTATGCCGCAACTGGGCTTTCCTACGGCGAGCAAAATCCTGATGACGATGAATTTTTAACCGTAGAAAAAATACCGCTTAACAAAGCGGTAGAAATGATTTTATTGGGCGAAATTACCGACGCTAAAACACAGGCGGCGGTACTCAAGCTTAAAGTCTTAAAGGATCAGGGTAAGCTTTAAAATTAATAAATATAAAATATCGCCGGCAGGGAAGTGACCCTGCCGGCATACTTTATACTGTTAATTAGAAAAGACCGGTAATTTTGCCGTTTTCGTCAATATCGATACGCTCTGCAGCGGGGGCTTTGGGAAGTCCCGGCATAGTCATAATATCGCCTGTAAGGACTACTATAAAGCCTGCACCTGCCGAGATTTTAACATTTTTAACCGCAACTGTAAAATCCTCAGGGGCGCCAAGTAGAGCAGGATTATCCGAAAAACTGTACTGGGTTTTGGCAATACATACGGGAAGCTTTGAAAAACCAAGCTCGGTTAGTCTTTCAATCTGTTTTTTAGCGGCAGGGAGAACAGATATACCGTTTCCGCCGTAAACCTTCCTGACTACAGCCTCAATCTTATCCTCAATAGAGCCTTCAAGGGAATAACTGTAGGTGAAATCGCCCTTTTCTTCCTCGCAAAGGCGTACAACCTCTTGCGCTAATTCCTCGCCGCCCTTGCCACCGTCTGCCCAGACGGTTGAGAGGACAACATTAACTCCAAGCTCCTTGCACTTATCGATAATGAAGTTGATTTCATTATCTGTGTCAGTGGGGAAGCGGTTTATCGCAACTACGCAGGGGAGCTTATATACATTTTTAATGTTGGAAACATGGCGCAAAAGATTGGGAATACCCTGTTCGAGGGCAGTAAGATTTTCGGTGTCAAGGCTCTTTTTATCAAGTCCGCCGTGCATTTTAAGTGCTCGTACAGTCGCAACCACAACCACAGCAGAGGGGGTAAGACCCGCCGCACGGCATTTAATATCGAGGAACTTTTCTGCGCCTAAATCAGCACCGAAGCCCGCCTCAGTTATAGCGTAATCGGCGGTTTTCATAGCCATTTTTGTGGCGGTAACCGAGTTACAGCCATGGGCTATGTTAGCAAAGGGTCCGCCGTGTACGAAAGCGGGAGTACCTTCTAAGGTTTGTACAAGGTTGGGCTTTATAGTGTCCTTCAAAAGTGCAGCCATTGCGCCCGCAGCCTTAAGCTCGCCTGCCGTAACCGGCTTATCGTCATAGGTGTAGCCCACAATTATGCGGGAAAGTCTTTCTTTAAGGTCGGAAATGGAATTAGAGAGACACAACACTGCCATAATTTCGCTTGCAACGGTTATATCAAAGCCGTCCTCACGGGGAACGCCGTTTACCTTACCGCCCAGACCGTCAATAACAAATCTAAGCTGTCTGTCATTCATATCTACACAGCGTTTCCAGGTGATTTTGCGGGGGTCAATGCCAAGCGTGTTGCCCTGCTGAATATGGTTATCAAGCATAGCCGCAAGAAGATTGTTAGCCGCTCCTATAGCGTGAAAATCGCCTGTAAAATGCAGGTTAATATCCTCCATTGGTACTACTTGAGCATATCCGCCCCCTGCTGCACCGCCCTTAATTCCGAAAACGGGACCTAAAGACGGCTCACGCAAAGCCACCGCAACACTTTTGCCGATGCGCTTCATACCGTCCGCAAGGCCGATTGTTGTGGTGGTTTTGCCCTCTCCTGCGGGGGTGGGGGTGATGGCAGTCACAAGTACAAGCTTGCCGTTATCTCTTTTGCTCTCTTTTAAGAGAGAAAGGTCAAGCTTTGCCTTGTACCTGCCGTACTGCTCAATGTATTTTTCGTCGATTCCTGCATTTTCGGCAATCTCGGTTATCGGTTTCATCTTGCACTCCTGTGCTATTTCAATATCAGTTAAATAAGCCATTTTAGGTCTCCTTACTTAAAGTATTTTACTGCAGAAGTGAACATCTTTATATCATAGTTGCCGGGAACATTTCTGTATAGGTCGGCGGCATAGCGCTCGGAATGACCCATTTTACCGAAGACTCTGCCATCAGGAGAGGTAATGCCCTCAATAGCATACATAGAGTCATTGGGGTTGAAGTGAACATCACTTGTGGCATTGCCGTTTAAATCCACATATTGGGTAGCAATCTGTCCGTTTTGGGCTAACTGCTTAATTAATTCCTCGTCTGCTATAAATCTTCCCTCGCCGTGGGAAATCGGGACACTGTAAATCTCGCCCACATTGGTCTCAGATAGCCAAGGCGACTTGTTTGAAGCTATCCTTGTACGAACTATCTTCGATTGGTGGCGTGATATGGTGTTAAATGTGAGCGTGGGGCAATGCTCGTCGGTATCGATAATCTTGCCGTAGGGAACAAGACCGAGCTTTATTAAGGCTTGGAATCCGTTGCATATACCGCACATAAGACCGTCTCTTTCCTCAAGAAGTCTTGTAACCTCTTCCTTAACAGCGGCGTTTCTGAAGAATGCAGTTATAAACTTACCGCTTCCGTCAGGCTCGTCACCGCCCGAGAATCCGCCGGGGATAAATACCATTTGAGATGACTTGAGCTTTTCTGCGAAGTTGTCAACACTCCTTGCAACTGCCGACGGGGTAAGGTTATTAATAACGAAAATCTCAGGCTCGGCGCCCGCATCACGCATAACCTTTGCGCTGTCATACTCGCAGTTAGTGCCGGGAAATACAGGGATAAGTACATGCGGTTTGGCTGTTTTAACCGCAGGTGCAACACGCTTTTCGGCTGTGAAAGCGAAGTTGGTCATAGGAGACTTACTGTCTTTAATATTACAGCGGTAGACACCTTCAAGCTTGTTTTCATAGATGTTAAATAATGTATCAAGCTCAATCTCCTCCGATTTAAGGGTAAAGGTAAGTTTACCGTCATCCGTTACATTACCTATATCAATCGCATCGTCTACATCCTCGGTAACCTCAAGAATAAAGCTTCCGTAGCAATAGCTGAAAATAGCACTTTCGCACATACTTGGGTGGAACTTAAAGCCTAACCCGTTACCAAAGCACATCTTCATAACAGCCTCGGCTATACCGCCTAAGGTCGGGGTATAGGCGGAAAGCACCTTGCCTTCACGCATAAGCTCTGTTACACGGTTGAATATTCTGATTTGTGACTTGGTGTTGGGCAGGTTGGTATTATCATCGTAAATGGGTGCAAGCAATACTACTTTGCTGCCCGCTTTTTTAAATTCGGGAGAAATGATATTCTTTGCTTTCGATGTTGTAACCGCAAAGGAAACAAGGGTAGGGGGAACATCAAGCTGTTCAAAGCTTCCGCTCATTGAGTCCTTACCGCCTATTGAGCCTATGCCGTACTCGGTTTGCGCTTTGAATGCACCGAGAAGCGCCGCAAGAGGCTTGCCCCAACGCTTACTGTCCTTGCCTAAGCGCTCGAAGTATTCTTGGAAGGTAAGGTATACATCCTTAAATTCTGCACCTGTTGCAATAAGCTTGCAGACAGATTCTACAACCGCTAAATATGCGCCGTGATAGGGGCTTTTTTCGGTTATAAAGGGGTTGTACCCCCAACTCATTAAGGAGCAATCGTCGGTGTGCTTCTTTTCCACGGAAATTTTTTGCACCATTGCCTGAATGGGGGTGAGTTGGTTTTTACCGCCAAAGGGCATAAGAACCGTTCCCGCACCAATGGTAGAGTCAAACTGCTCGGAAAGTCCCCGCTTTGAGCAGATATTAAGGTCACCTGCTAATGCCTTATAATTTTCGGTAAAGCCTCCTGCAACAGGTATGTTATAGTCCAGCGGCTTTTCAACAGTGGCGGTGATGTGCTTTTCGGCACCGTTGGAATTTAAAAATTCACGGCTTATGTTAACAATTTCTTTGCCGTTCCAACGCATTACAAGGCGAGGCTCTGCGGTTACCACCGCTACGGGAGTAGCCTCGAGGTTTTCTTCGTTAGCAAGGGCTATAAATGCTTGGGTATTTTCTTTCTCGACAACAACCGCCATTCTTTCCTGTGATTCGCTTATAGCAAGCTCGGTGCCGTCAAGTCCGTCATACTTTTTCGGTACAGCGTTAAGATCAATGTTAAGTCCGTCTGCAAGCTCGCCCACCGCAACCGAAACACCGCCGGCGCCAAAGTCGTTACAGCGCTTAATCATACGGGTGGCTGTGGGGTTTCTAAACAGCCTTTGGAGCTTTCTTTCCTCGGGTGCGTTACCCTTTTGTACCTCTGCACCGCAGGTTTCAAGAGATTCCATAGTGTGGGACTTTGAAGAGCCTGTCGCACCGCCGCAGCCGTCACGGCCTGTTCTGCCGCCCAAGAGTATTACAACATCACCCTCTTCGGGACACTCACGCCTTACATTCTCTGCAGGAGCGGCGGCGATTACCGCACCAATTTCCATACGCTTTGCGGCGTAGCCATCGTGATAAATTTCGTCCACAATTCCCGTGGCAAGACCTATCTGATTGCCGTACGAGGAATACCCGTCTGCTGCAGTGGTCACAAGCTTTCTTTGGGGAAGCTTACCCGGGATAGTTTCGCTTACCTTTTTAAGGGGATTAGCTGCACCCGTTACACGCATTGCGCCGTAAACATATGACCTGCCCGAGAGGGGGTCTCTGATAGCGCCGCCTATACATGTAGCCGCACCGCCGAATGGCTCAATCTCGGTGGGGTGGTTGTGGGTCTCGTTCTTAAAAAGCAATAGCCAGTCTTCAGCCTTACCGTCAACATCAACCTTGATTTTAACGGTGCAGGCGTTGATTTCCTCGGATTCATCGAGCTTGTCAAGCTTGCCCTGCTTTTTAAGGTATTTAACCGCAACGGTTGCTAAATCCATAAGGCAAACGGGCTTTGTTCTGCCTAATTCCTTGCGGACATTAAGGTAATCCTCGTATGCGCTTTGGATTAGCTCGTCCTCAAAAACCGCACCGTCAAGTTGGGTCAAAAAGGTGGTGTGACGGCAATGGTCCGACCAGTAGGTATCAATCATTCGAATTTCGGTCATTGTCGGGTCACGGTGTTCTGATTTAAAGTAATCCTGACAAAATGCGATATCATCTGTATCCATCGCAAGGCTGTACTGCTTTACGAAATTTTCAAGTCCCGTGCGGTCAAGGTTTATAAAGCCGTCAAGGGTGGCAACCGTTTCGGGAATATCATAATCTGTCTTTAAGGTTTGGGGAATATCAAGTGTTGCCTCCCGTGCCTCAACGGGGTTTATAACATGCTTTTTGATTGCATTAAGCTCGTCTTCGGTAATATTCCCGTAAAGCATATATACCTTGGCGGTGCGGATAACGGGGCGGTCGCCTTTTGAGATAAGCTGAATACACTGTGCCGCAGAGTCTGCACGCTGGTCGAACTGACCGGGGAGATATTCAACAGCAAAAACTACCGCACCGTCATTTTGAAGCTCATAATATGTAATATCAAGCTGCGGCTCGGAAAATACGGTTTTCACCGCATAATTAAATAAATCCTCGGTTGTGTTTTCGGCATCATAACGGTTGATTACACGAACATCCTCGACAGAGCTTATCTGTAAAAGCCCGTTGATATCCGAAAGGAGCGCCCTTGCTTCATTTGCAAGCTCCTTTTTCTTTTCGGTAAATACACGGTATACCATTAATTTCTCTCCTTTGCTTTAAGGGCTTTAGCGCCTATATCCTTGCGGTAGAAAGCGTTTTGAAAATCCACCTTACCGACCTTTTCGTAGGCTTTATTAATAGCGTTTTCAAGGGTGTCGGCAGTAGCGGTAACACCTAATACCCGTCCGCCTGCGGTTAAAAGACTGCCGTTCTCAAACTTTGCGCCCGCTACATAAACGCTGTCCTTTACAGAAGCGTCAATTTTAAGCTCAAAGCCGCTTTCATATTTTTCGGGGTAGCCTTTTGATGCCATAACAACGCAAGCCGCATTTTCATTTTTAAATTTGACTTCGGTTTTATCGAGAGTTCCGTCAGTTATAGCACGCATAATTGTAAACAAATCGCTATCAAGAAGCGGCAAAACCACCTGTGTTTCGGGGTCGCCGAAACGGCAGTTGTACTCTATAACCTTAGGTCCTTTTTCAGTTAACATCAGTCCAAAGTAAAGACAGCCCTTAAAGGTGCGCCCCTCGGCGTTCATAGCATTAACCGTGGGGATAAAGATTTTTTCCATACACTCGTGAGCTATCTCATCGGTATAATAGGGGTTTGGAGCGATAGTGCCCATACCGCCCGTATTAAGTCCGTTATCGCCGTCAAGGGCACGCTTGTGGTCCATCGAGGAGACCATAGGCACAAGAGTTTTGCCGTCGGTAAAGGACAGGACAGAAACCTCGGGGCCTGTTAAAAATTCCTCAATTACGATTTTAGCGCCGCTCTCGCCGAATTTCTTTTCCTCCATTATAGAGCGCACAGCTTCTTTAGCCTCATTGCGGGTATTTGCGATAATAACGCCTTTACCGAGGGCTAAGCCGTCCGCCTTAACAACGGTGGGAATAGGGGCAGTTTCAAGGTAGGAAAGGGCGGCTTCGGCATTATCGAAAACCTCGTATTCGGCTGTGGGAATGCCGTATTTTTTCATAAGATTTTTTGAAAATACCTTACTGCCCTCTATTATAGCCGCCTTTTTATCAGGACCGAAGCAGGGGATACCTGCCGCTGTAAGAGCGTCAACTGCGCCTAAAACAAGAGGGTCATCAGGGGCCACAATGGCGTAATCGATACCGTTTTGCAGGGCGAACTCAACCTGTTTTTGGATATCCTTTGCGCCGATATTAATACATTCTGCATCTTCTGCCATTCCGCCGTTGCCGGGCAGGGCGTAAAGCTTTGTGATTTCATCGTTTTTCTTTAGCTTTTTAATTATGGCGTGTTCTCGTCCGCCGCCGCCTATTACCATTACTTTCATAGCATTACCTCTAAAGCTTATCTGTAAATTGGGAAGTGGGAGCAAAGCTCCTGTACCTCGTCGGAAATTCTATCCTTATTATTATCAAAATCGGTTATCGCTGTGGTTATCCACTTGGCGATTTTTGCCATTTCTGGCTCCTTAAAGCCTCGGGTGGTGACAGCGGGAGTACCGATTCTAAGACCGCTTGTGATAAAGGGACTCTGGGGGTCGCAGGGTATAGTGTTCTTGTTGGCGGTAATGTGTACCTCGTCAAGCCTGTGCTCAAGCTCCTTGCCCGTAATGCTGTTCTTTATAAGCTTTAAGAGCATTAAGTGATTGTCTGTACCGCCTGAAACGATGTCGAGACCCTCAGCCTTTAATCCCTCGCAAAGGGCGGCGGCATTCTTAACTACCTGAGTTTGATACTCCTTAAATTCAGGTGTTAAAGCCTCTCCCAAGGCTACTGCCTTAGCGGCAATTATGTGCATAAGAGGGCCACCCTGGGTGCCGGGGAAAACCGCTTTGTCAATCTGCTTAGCGTATTCCTCACGGCAGAGAATTAATCCCCCTCTCGGACCTCTTAAGGTCTTATGGGTTGTTGTGGTTACAACGTCTGCATAGGGTACGGGAGAGGGATGAAGCCCTGCAGCAACAAGACCCGCAATATGTGCCATATCAACCATAAGGTAAGCACCGACCTCATCGGCAATCTCACGGCAACGCTTAAAGTCGATTACCCTTGAATATGCGCTCGCACCCGCAATAATCATTTTTGGTTTGCACTCAAGTGCAATCTCACGCATTTTATCGTAATCAATCATTTCGGTTTCGGGGCTTACACCGTAGGGAACGATGTTGAAATATTTACCCGAAATATTGACAGGCGAGCCGTGGGAAAGGTGACCGCCCTCGCTTAAATTCATACCCATTACGGTGTCACCCGGCTGCAGGAGAGCGAAGAAAACCGCAAGGTTTGCGTTAGCACCGCTATGGGGCTGAACATTTGCGTGCTCCGCTCCGAAGAGCTCTTTAGCACGCTCACGGGCAATGTTTTCTACGATATCAACATACTGGCAACCGCCGTAGTAACGCTTAGAGGGATATCCTTCGGCGTATTTATTTGTAAGCACGCCTCCTGCGGCTAAAAGCACTGCCTTTGAAACAATGTTTTCCGAGGCGATAAGCTCGATATTGTGCTGTTGGCGCTCAAGCTCTAAATTGCATGCATTGGCTACCTGCGGGTCAAAATTTTTAAGTTCGTCAAAAAAATTCATATTGACAACTCCTTTGTTACATTAGTGGTGGAAAAGTCTCATTCCCGTGAATGCCATAGCAATTCCGTATTTATTACAGGAGTCGATAACTATATCGTCACGGATTGAGCCGCCCGGCTGAGCAATATAGGAAACACCGCTTTTGTGAGCACGCTCTATGTTATCGTCAAAGGGGAAGAAGGCATCGGAGCCCAAAGAAACGCCTGAAATGCTCGAAAGATAAGCCTTTATCTCCTCATCGGTGAGGGGTTCGGGCTGGTTTTTAAAGTACTTCTGCCAAATACCGTCAGCGCAGACATCTTCTTCATTACGGTTGATGTATCCGTCAATAATATTATCACGGTCTGGTCTTTTAATATCGTCCTTAAAGGGGAGATTTAACACCTTGTCATACTGGCGCATAAACCAAGTATCCGCCTTAGAGCCTGCAAGGCGGGTGCAATGAACCCTTGATTGTTGACCCGCACCTACGCCGATTGCCTGACCGTCAAAAGCAAAACATACCGAGTTAGACTGGGTGTATTTAAGGGTGATAAGGGAGATTATAAGGTCACGCTTTGCGCTGTCGGGAATATTTTTGTTCTCGGTTACAAGGTTTGTAAGTAAGGATTCATCAATCTTAAAATTGTTTCGTCCCTGTTCAAAGGTGATACCGTAAACCTGCTTGTGTTCAACAGGTGCCGGCACATAATCAGGGTCGATTTCAACTATGTTGTAGTTACCGTTACGCTTGGATTTTAAGATTTCAAGTGCCTCAGGTTCGTAACCTGGGGCGATAACTCCGTCGGAGACCTCACGCTTTATTAAAAGGGCAGTAGCGGTATCACAAACATCAGATAAAGCTACCCAGTCACCGAAGGAACACATACGGTCAGTACCCCGTGCTCTTGCATATGCACAGGCGAGGGGAGATTCGTCAAGATTTTCTATATCATCAACAAAGCAAGCCTTTTTGAGCCTTTTGGGTAACGGAATACCCACCGCAGCACTTGTGGGGCTTACATGCTTAAAGGATGTAACCGCAGGAAGACCCAAAGCTTCTTTGAGCTCTTTTACCAGCTGCCAAGAGTTAAAGGCGTCAAGAAAATTTATGTAACCGGGCTTGCCGTTCAAAATCTTAATTGGAAGCTCACTTCCGTCCGCCATAAAGATTTTGGCGGGCTTTTGGTTGGGGTTACAGCCGTATTTAAGTTCAAATTCTTTCATTTCTTTTCCTCCGCTATACATTAAGTACTGCTTTTACAGGCTCGGTGTAGTGTTTGCTGAGTATCGGGTTTATAACCGTTTCCACGAATTCTTCAGTTTGTGATGCGCTCCTGCCGATATATTTTGATGGGTCTAATTCCTTTAATATTTCTTCCTTTGTAAGGGGGATTCGCTCGTCTTCAGCTATGCGGTCGATAAGGTTGTTTGGCTCGCCTCTGAGCTTTACACCCGCCGCCGCCTCATGTGAGTAAACACGGATAATTTCGTGCAGCTCCTGACGGTCGCCGCCCCGCTTTACCGACTCCATCATAATATTTTCCGTAGCCATAAATGGGAGCTTTTCCATAACACGCTTATTTATAACATTTTTATAAACCACAAGACCGGAGGTTACATTTATATAAATATTGAGTATTGAATCAACAGCCAAAAATGCTTCAGCAACCGATATACGCTTATTTGCGCTGTCATCAAGTGTGCGCTCAAACCATTGTGTGCCTGCAGTCATAGCAGGGTTTACCGAATCAGCAATAACATAGCGCGCAAGGGATGAAATGCGTTCACAGCGCATAGGATTGCGCTTATAGGGCATTGCAGAAGAACCGATTTGATTCTTTTCAAAGGGCTCTTCCATTTCCTCAAAGGACTGTAAAAGGCGCATATCGTTGGAGAATTTGTAAGCACTCTGTGCAAAGCCCGAAAGAACGGAAAGGAAGTAGGAATCAACCTTTCTTGAATAGGTCTGACCCGAAACGGGAACGCAGGCATCAAAGCCCATTTCCTTTGCGATAAGTTCCTCGACCTTTTTAACCTTTTCTTCGTCTTCGCCGAACAGCTCCATAAAGCTTGCCTGTGTGCCGGTTGTACCCTTAGAGCCTAAAAGCTTAAGACGGGAGAGCTGATAATCAAGGTTGTCAATATCCTGCGATAATTCATACATCCAAAGCGTGGCACGCTTGCCGACAGTTGTAAGCTGAGCGGGCTGTAAATGGGTGTAGGCAAGGCAGGGGAGAGACTTATATGTAAGGGCGAACTCTGAAAGATTTTTAAGCACCTGCGCCGCCTTTTTTTGAATTATATTTGAGGCCTCTCTTATAATAATAACATCGGTATTATCGCCTACATAACAGCTTGTAGCGCCCAAATGAATGATAGGCTCTGCCTTGGGGCACTGCTTACCGAAGGCATAAACATGGGACATAACATCGTGCCTAACCAGCTTCTCACGCTCCTCGGCAACCTCATAGTTAATATTGTCCTTGTGAGCCTCCATTTCGGCAATCTGCTCGTCGGTAATGTCAAGCCCTAACTGCTTTTCCGCTTTAGCAAGGGCAATCCAAAGCCGTCTCCAGGTGCGGAACTTAAAGTTTTCCGAGAAAACCTGTTGCATTTCTTTAGAAGCATAGCGTGTGGAAAAGGGGGAAATGTAATTATCCTTATTATCGGGCATTTAAAAAACTCCTTACTTGTTTTTGTTTATGAGTCTTTGCTCAAATTTACCGGTTTTAAGGTCGGTATAGCGTACATAAAGGGAAATTTTATTATCCCCATTCAGGTTGTTCCAAATTGTTTCAGTGAACTTGTCAATGCTATTGGGAATTTCAACACGCTCAGGTTCACCCTGGAAGGTGGGAATAGGGTTACCGTCGCAAACATAGGTGTGGATAAAATGACCTAAGCCCGCTTTAGAGGGATAAGAGAATGTATATCGGCAACAGTCGGAGCCTTCAGCATCAATGCTCTTTAAAATGCTCATTTCATAGGTGAAGGCACTGTCCTTATAGTTTAAAATACCGCTTATACGGGGAGTCAAATTGGGGGCATCAGGCTCAAACTCACGGGTTTCAAGGGATTCCTTAAAGGATTTACCCTCGCTCATTAAATTATAAATTGTATCGGTCTGGTCCCCGTTTGTTACAATAAGGCTGTCTCCTAACCTTCTTACCGCATTATATATTATAAGAGAGGGGTCTTCTACCTTTGAAACATCGAACGGCTCGGTTTTAATTTCACCGCCGTTTTCGGTGAAAATTCTGTTGCGACTGTTTTCGCTTCTGCCCATAATAAAGTAAGCCGCCGCTGCTTTTGTACCGTCCTCGGTTGTACCTATAACAATTCCTCTGCCGACATAAGAGTTGTCCTTAATAAGCTCGCCGATGTTGGTAATCTTGTAAATATCCACATCAATTCTCCTTTAAAATATCGTTGCATACTTTCTCTGCCGAAAGGGGAAGTATCTCCCATTCCGCATTTTCCATTACTTTTTTCTGTAATACCTCGGGTGTGTCGCCGTTCTCAATACAAACGGCTTTTTGCATTATAATTTCGCCGCCATCGGGTATTTCGTTTACAAAATGTACCGTAGCGCCCGTAACCTTTACGCCGTATTTAAGCGCCGCCTCGTGAACATGCAGCCCGTAAAAGCCCTTGCCGCAAAAGGACGGAATTAGTGAGGGGTGAACATTAATAATGCGTTTGGGATATTTTGAGGTAAATTTCTCGCTTAAAATGCACATAAAGCCCGCTAAAATAATAAGCTCAATACCGTTTTCCGTCAACAGAGAAATAAGCTGTTGTTCAAATTCTTCCTGAGAAATACCTTTTTTAACACAAACTGCGGTTTTAATATGGGCATTTTGTGCACGGGTTAAGGCATAGGCGTTTTCGTTGTTAGAAACAACAAGCTTAATTTCGCCTGATTTTATAACACCTGATTTTTCGGCGTCAATAAGCGCCTGCAAATTTGTGCCGCCGCCCGATACCAAGACGGCTATATTTACCTTTCTGCTCATATTATTGTAACCTTTGTGTCTGACTTAACGATTTTGCCGATAATATAAGCGTCCTCACCGTTTGCTTTGAGTATTTCAAGAGCCTTTTCAGCATCCTCTTTTGCTACAACAAGGCTCATACCTACACCCATATTAAAGGTGTTAAACATATCACGCTCGGGGATATTGCCTGTCTTTGCGAGTAGGTCAAAAATCGGAAGTACCTTAACTGAAGACTTAACAATCTCTGCGCCGTAGCCCTCGGGAATACTTCTCGGAATATTCTCATAAAAGCCGCCGCCCGTTATATGGGAAATAGCTCGCACCTTAACCGCATTTAAAAGGGCTAAAATAGGTTTAACATAAATCCTTGTTGGAGTTAAAAGTACTTCGCCTAAGGGCTTTCCACCTAATTCCTCATAGGTGGCGGTAAGGTCGCAGTTTTCCACATCAAAAACCTTGCGAACCAAGGAAAAACCGTTTGAGTGAATACCGCTTGAGGGGAGTGCAATAACTACATCTTCCTCTTTCATAGTAGTGTTATCAATAATCTTTTTCTTGTCAACAATACCGACTGCGAATCCTGCAAGGTCATAATCGTCTGTAGGCATCATTCCAGGGTGCTCTGCGGTTTCACCCCCGATTAAAGCCGCCCCTGACTGCACACAGCCTTCGGCAACACCGCCGACTATTTCAGCGATTTTTTCGGGAATATTTTTGCCGCAGGCGATATAATCAAGGAAGAAAAGGGGCTTTGCGCCGCAGCATATAATATCGTTTACGCACATAGCAACTGCATCGATACCGATAGTGTCGTGCTTATCAAGAAGAATAGCAAGCTTAACCTTGGTTCCGCAACCGTCGGTTCCGCTGACGAGCACAGGCTCTTCCATTCCTTTAACAGGCAAACCAAAGCAACCGCCGAAACCGCCTACATCGTCGAGACAACCCTCATTCTTCGTTCTTGCGATATGCTTTTTCATAAGCTCTACCGCTTTGTAGCCTGCGGTAATATCAACGCCTGCGTCTGCGTAGGATTTTGACTGTGAATTATTCATTTCTTACTCCTTGCTTTCCGAAATTTTGGTTTCAAATCTGTTTTTCATAGGTCCTTTAGGAATTTCTGTGGGGTAATTTCCGTCAAAGCAGGCGGTGCAGTAGCCGTCGCCGTTTATGCCCTTAGCAATCTGCTTAACGCTTTCAATGCTCAAATAACCCAGGGAATCGACACCGATAATCTTCGCAATTTCCTCAACCGAGTGCTTGCAGGCTATAAGGTTTTCCCTTGAATCAACATCCGTGCCGTAGTAGCAGGGATTCATAAAGGGGGGAGCGGAAACCCGCATATGAATTTCCTTTGCTCCCGCATCACGCAAAAGCTTTACTATACGGGCACTGGTGGTGCCTCTTACAATAGAGTCATCAATCATAACAATACGCTTGCCCTTAGCAATTTCGGAAATCGGGTTAAGCTTAATTTTAACCTTGTCCTCACGGCTTTTCTGACCTGGAGCAATAAAGGTTCTTCCAATGTATTTATTCTTAATAAAGCCCAATTCGTAGGGAATACCCGACTGCTTTGAATAGCCTATTGCAGCATCAATTCCCGAATCGGGAACACCGATTACAATATCAGCCTGAACTGGATGTTCAAGGGCTAAAAGGGCACCTGCACGAAGGCGGGCTGAATGTACGGAGCAGCCGTCAATTACCGAGTCAGGACGGGCAAAATAAATGTACTCAAACACGCAAAGAGAGCAGGGAACCTTATCACAATGGTCGGTTATGCTTCTAACACCGTTCTTTTCAAAAACGACTATTTCACCGGGTTTTACATCGCGGATAAACTCCGCACCCACTGCGTCAAGGGCACAGCTTTCGGAAGCTACAATGTACCTGCCGTCAGGTGTTTTGCCGTAGCAAAGGGGTCTAAAGCCGTTTTCGTCCCTTGCGGCGATAAGCTTTGAGGGGGACATTATAACAAGGGAATATGCACCCTTTATTCTGTTCATCGCCTGATTTACCGCCTGTTCTATTGAGGGGGCGGTAAGGCGCTCCTTTGTGATTATGTAGGAGATAACCTCAATATCGCTTGTGGTGTGGAATATAGAGCCTTGTAATTCAAGCTCTTTTCTAAGCTCTCCCGAATTTATAAGACTGCCGTTATGAGCGAGTGCCATTTTGCCTTTAATGTGGTTTACCACAATCGGTTGGGCGTTGCTACGGTCATTAGAGCCAGCTGTGCCGTAACGGCAATGGCCTACCGAGATATTGCCCTCGCCTAAGCGGTCAATTATTTTGGGAGTGAAAACATCGTTCACAAGACCTGTGTCCTTGTAATGGGTAAAAACACCGTCATCGTTCACCACAATTCCGCAGGATTCCTGACCACGGTGTTGGAGTGCGAAAAGACCGTAATAGGTGGTGCGTGCTACATCGGCGGTTTCGGGCGAAAAAACACCAAAAACACCGCATTCTTCTCTTAAATTACTCATTTTTACCTCCCGAAATTATTCGCCGAATACTCTTTTCATCATTTCGTTGTAAGCGTCCTCAACTCCGCCCATATCACGGCGGAAACGGTCCTTATCAAGCTTTTCGTTAGTATCTGCGTCCCAGAAACGGCAGGTATCGGGGGAGATTTCGTCTGCCAAAACAATAGTGCCGTCTGAAAGTCTGCCAAACTCAAGCTTGAAGTCAACAAGCTTTACATTAAGCGAGAGGAAGTATTCCTTTAAAATTTCATTTACCTTAAACGCCATAACTTTAATGGTGTCGATTTCTTCCTTGGTTGCAAGCTTTAAGGCGAGGGCGTGATATTCATTGATGAGCGGGTCATGCAAATCGTCGTTTTTATAGGAGAACTCGATTGTGGGTTCGTCAAAAACAATGCCCTCTTCAACGCCGTAGCGCTTTGCAAAGGAGCCTGCTGAAATGTTTCGGATAATTACCTCAAGGGGTACAATGCTTACCTTTTTAACCACGGTTTCACGGTCGTTTAATTCTTCAACATAGTGGGTGGGAACTCCCTGCTTTTCAAGTAAACGGCACAGGAAGTTTGACATTCTGTTGTTTATTACACCCTTGCCTGTGATAGTGCCTTTTTTAAGACCATCAAGGGCGGTTGCGTCGTCCTTGTAGGAGACGATTACATATTCGGGATTTTCGGTAACAAATACCTTTTTTGCCTTGCCCTCATAAAGCTGTGTTGTTTTTTCCATTTTAAATTCCTCCGTTTTAGTTATTGAACTGTGCTTCGACAGCTTTGTTTTTACTCAGCACCTTTTCGTAATCTGCCTTGCGCTTATTATCAAGCTTTTCGGCAAGCTCGGAATCGGTGACAGCTAATATTTCTATACACAGTAAAGCGGCATTAACAGCACCGTCGATAGCAACCGTGGCGACAGGTATGCCCGAGGGCATCTGCACGGTTGAAAGAAGGGCGTCAATACCGCCTAAGCCTGCCGATTTAATAGGTATTCCTATAACGGGAAGGGTAGTGTTAGCGGCAATAGCTCCCGCAAGGTGAGCCGCCATTCCCGCTGCGGCAATGATAGCACCAAAGCCGTTTTTGCGGGCTTTTATACTAAAATCCTTTGCCTCCTCAGGGGTGCGGTGCGCCGAAAACACATGCACTTCAAAGGGTACTCCGAAGCTTTTAAGCGTGTCCGCCGCTTTAGATACAACGGGCAGGTCGCTATCGCTTCCCATAATGATTGCAATTTTTTTCATAATTCTCCTCCAAATCAGAAAAGGGCAACTTACCCGGAAAAGATAAGTTTGCCCAGACGGTCGGCTGACACGTTCTTTGATTCATGTGGTGCTCCACTTATCCGTCAGTCACAAAGAACTATATATTGTATGGTTAGATTATACCACACCGCTTTATATTTTGTCAATCGCAGAAAAGGAAATTTTCGTTAAAAATTCCTTTCAATATTGCATAGGGAATATGTGTAAATTGTATAAAGCAGAGACGGTCGATAACTGCCCCCTCGAATTACGGATATTCAAATACAAAATATCATTATTTAGGAAAAGCCCCGAATCGCTGTGATTCGGGGCTTTTGAAATAAGATTATGAAAGTAGGGCGCGGTCGTTTGCAAATTCGGAGCCGCTTAATTTTGAGAAGGCCTCAAGTAAATATTCAACCGTCAGTTTTTTCTTTTCTTCGCCCGAAACATCGAGGATTATCTGACCGTTGTTCATCATTATAAGTCGGTTTCCGTGGGCAATCGCATCCTTCATATTGTGGGTTACCATCATTGCGGTGAGGTGTCCCTCTTCAATAAATTTATCCGAAAGGGCTAACACCTTAGCGGCGGTTTTAGGGTCAAGCGCCGCTGTGTGCTCATCAAGCAGTAAAAGCTTCGGCTTTTTCATAACCGCCATTAGAAGGGTTAACGCCTGTCTTTGACCGCCCGAAAGCAGGCCTACTTTAGCGGAAAGGCGGTCTTCAAGACCTAAATCAAGCTCTTTTAGCATCTCTTTAAACTGCTCTCGTTCAGCCTTGCTTATTGCCCATTTAAGACCTCTTGCCTGACCACGGCGGCTTGCAAGTGCCATATTTTCCTCAATCCACATATCTGCGGCAGTCCCCATCATAGGGTCTTGGAAAACTCTGCCCAAATATTTCGCACGCTTGTGCTCGGGAAGGCGGGTGACATCTGTGCCGTCAATTACAATCGAGCCGCTGTCAACGGGGTAAACGCCTGCAACCATATTAAGCATTGTGGATTTACCTGCGCCGTTTCCGCCGATAACGGTTACAAAGTCACCGTTGTTAAGGGTGAGGTTAAGACCGTTAAGCGCACGCTTTTCGTTAATAGTGCCGGGGTTAAAGGTTTTGTATACATTTTTAATTTCAAGCATTGGTGTCACCTCCCGTAACGGGCTTTACTCTGTTTTCGGCTATTTTGGTCTTCCAATAGGGAATACCGAGGAAGAAGGCAACCACAAGCGCCGAAAGTAATTTAAGGTCGTTAGCGGGTAGACCCAGCCAGAGTACAAAGGTAATTACAATATAATAGATTATTCCGCCGAATACAGCCGCTAAAAGCTTTAGCGCAAAGTTTCCAAAGAGCTTGCCAAAGGCAACCTCGCCGATGATGATTGCCGCAAGACCGATTACTATAGCTCCACGGCCCATATTTACATCTGCAAAACCCTGATACTGGGCGAGCATTCCGCCGGACAAGGCTACAACGCCGTTTGAAAGCACAAAGCCGATAATCTTATTTGTCGAGGTGTTGATTCCGTTAGCCCTCGCCATAGCCTGATTACAGCCTGTGGCACGGAGCGAATGACCAAGCTCTGTGCCGAAGAACCAATAAAGAATAATAATGATTGCGGCGATAAAAATTGCAAGCACAATAAGTGATTTATTGACATTTCTAAGAGAAATCAACAGATTATATTTATCAACCGAAAGCGGTTGGTTTGCCTTACCGCCGAAGATTCTGAGATTTATAGAATAAAGTGCAATTTGGGTCAGTATTCCCGCAAGAATGGCAGGTATGCCGAATTTTGTATGGAATATTCCTGTTATTAGTCCCGCAAGACAGCCGGCGAGCAAGGCCAAGATCAGGGAAAGAAAAATATTCATTCCGCCTGCAGTACAGACCACAAGCACAGCGCCGCCCGTTCCGAAGGAGCCGTCAACGGTAAGATCGGCAAGGTCGAGTATTTTGTAGGTTATGTAAAGTCCTACTGCCATAATTCCCCAAACTGTGCCCTGAGCGATTGCGCCGGGTAGGGAGCTTATAAATGATAGCATATTTTTTAGTTTCCTTTCGGTCGAAAATAAAAAAGTATTCTCTTAAAAACGGAATAAGGGCTGTTCAGTAAAATTCAAGGCCCCCTGCCTAAAGGAGGCTGTCAGCGGAGCTGACCGGGGGATATTAGGCTTGTAATAATCCTAACGAATCCCTCCGTTTAGGCAAGGAGGCACGAAATGTGTAAATACCTTTAATGTAACATACCCTGTTAATTTGTTATGTAATTACTCTGCGTCCTCGACAATAGCAACATAATCATCGGTAACGGTTATGCCGAGGGCCTTAGAGCGGGAAGCCATATACTGCTTTGTAAGCTCGTCTGCGTATTCGATCTCCATTTCAGCCGGATTTGCGCCGTTTACAAGAATCTCATAAGCCATTTCGCCCGCCTTTTTACCGATGCTATAGTAGTCGATGGAAAGGGTGGCTATTCCGCAGCCCTTGCATATTCCTGCTTCGCCCGCTACAACCGGAATCTTAGCCGGTTCTGCGATGTTGTTTACTATTCCTGTGTTGGAAGCCATTGTGTTATCGGTCGGAATGTAGATAACATCGACCTCGGCACAGGCGGAGGTAACAACAGAAGCCAAATCGTTTGAATCTGCGCTGGTATATTCCTTAGCCTCTATGCCTAAGTCTTTAAGAGCCTTTGTAACCTCGGTCGCTTGATACTTGGAGTTGGCCTCGCCCGAATTGTAGAGGATACCAACCTTCTTAGCCTCGGGGAAGAGTTCCTTAATCATTTCCGCCTGTTCCTTTAGGGGAGCCAAGTCAGAAGAACCTGTGATATTCTTGCCGGTCTTGCCTGCCCAATTGCTGATTTCAAGCGCAGTAGCATAATCGGTAACAGATGTAGCAACAATCGGAATGTCTGCTGTAGCTGCCGCCGCCGCCTGTAAAGCGGGGGTAGCGTTAGCCATAATAAGGTCAACCCTGTTTGAAACAAACTGGTTGGCGATAGTAGCGCAGGTTGCCGAATCGTTAGCGGCGTTCTGCTCGTCGAACTCAACATCGTCGCCTAATTTTTCTTTAAGTGCGTCTTTAAAGCCTTTAGTAGCGGCGTCAAGCGCATCGTGCTGAACTAATTGGCAAATGCCGACTGTGTACTTTGCCGATTTTTTACCGCATCCCGAAAGGGAAACGCAGGTTGTCGCCGCAAGGGCAAGCACCATAGCGGCGGATAAGATTTTTTTCATTTTCATAAATCTGTCTCTCCTTAGACTTAATGTGATAACAGTATATCACTTTAAAGCGTTGAAGTCAAGAATTTTTGAAAAAAACATATAATGAAAATCTAAAATCTCTTTTATGTAAAAAAAATAATAAAAAATATGGTAATTTATTTAAATATAAGTTATAATGTTTATAAATGCAACCGATAGTTGCGGCGGTGTATTTGTGGCTGGGGCTTTTTTATTCGCTCTGGCATTCGTGGTGGATTATTTTTTCACAATACCTCTTTACTATTGCATAACCGAGATATATAATAAAAGCAAAGAAAACTAAACGGAGTAAAAAAATGCGAATTGTAATTAAAATCGGAACATCGACTTTAGCTCATAAATCGGGGCTTCTTAATATAAGAAGGGTAGAGGAGCTTTGCAAGGTTATGAGCGACCTTAAAAATGCGGGCAACCAGGTGATTCTCGTTTCCTCGGGTGCTATCGGAATGGGGGCAGGAAAGCTTTCCCTTTCTGAAAAGCCGTCGGATATCCCTACAAAACAGGCGGCGGCGGCGGTGGGCCAATGCGAGCTTATGTATACATATGATAAGCTCTTTTCTGAGTACAACCACACCGTAGCGCAGATTTTAATTACGGGCGAGGATATAGAGCATAAGGAGCGCAAGGTGAATTTTGAAAACACTATGTGCAGACTTTTGTCACTCGGTGCTATTCCGATTATCAATGAGAATGACTCTATTGCAACCGACGAGATTGTAATAGGAGATAATGATACCTTGGGCGCTATTGTCGCAACGGCGATAAACGCCGATTTGTTGATACTTCTTTCCGATATTGACGGACTTTTCACCGCCGATCCCCGAACCGATGAAAATGCGGTTTTACTTGAGACGGTAGAGGAAATCACCCCCGAAATTGAGAGTATGACAGGCGGAGCGGGAAGCAAGTTCGGCACGGGCGGAATGGCGACTAAAATTAAGGCGGCTAAAATTGCAACCGAGGCGGGGATTGATATGATAATCGCCAACGGCAAAGACCCGCATATACTTTACGATATTGTCGAGGGCAAAACTGTCGGCACAAGATTTGTTGCAAGGAAGGATTGAAAAAATGACCGAAACCTCTGTTATCTTAGAAAGGGCGAAGACCGCTTCATTAGAAGCGCCCCTTAGTAGTGAAAAGAAAAACGCAGTCCTTTTAAATATGGCAGATGCACTTATTCACCACACGGAAGATATACTTGCTGCGAACGAAATCGACCTTGTTAACGCCAAGGGCAAAATAAGCGATATTATGCTTGATAGATTACTCCTCGATGAGAGAAGAATTGAGGCTATGGCGGAGGGAATAAGAGAGGTTGCAAAGCTTCGGGACCCCGTAGGCCGTGTTATTTCCGAAACCTCCCGTGAAAACGGGCTTATAATTCAAAAGGTGTCCGTACCTCTCGGAGTGGTTGCAATTATTTATGAGAGCCGACCCAATGTTACCTCTGATGCGGCGGCACTCTGCTTTAAAAGCGGAAATGTGTGCGTTTTGAGAAGCGGAAAAGAGGCGTTTTCGAGTGCTTTTGCCGTGGTTTCAGCCCTTAAATGTGGGCTTAAGAAATCGGGGGTAAGCGAGGATTATGTTAACCTCGTAGAGGACACCACAAGAGACAGCGCAAATACACTTATGACATCGAACGGCTATGTTGATTTACTGATTCCCAGAGGAGGTAAGGGGCTTATTTCTGCCTGTGTTCAAAATGCCACCGTGCCTGTGATTGAGACGGGAACAGGTATTTGCCATATTTATGTCGACAAGGCGGCAGATTTAGAAAAGGCGCTTAACATTGTGGATAACGCCAAAACAAGCCGACCTTCTGTCTGCAATGCGGCGGAGGTTTGCCTTGTAAACCGTGATGTTGCGGATAAATTTCTGCCTATGCTTTCAGAAAGATTTAAAAACCGCACCGAAATTCGAGGTGACAAAGAGGTTTGCAGTATTATAAACGCTACCCCCGCAACTGACGGCGATTTTGACACCGAGTTTTTGGATTACATAATGGCTGTAAAGGTGGTAGCCGATGTAAAAGAGGCTGTCAATCATATTTCTAAGCACTCTACGCATCATAGTGAGAGCGTTATAACCGAGGACAGTAGTGCGGCGGAATATTTCACATCACGGGTGGACTCGGCGGCAGTTTATGTAAACTGCTCGACCCGATTTACCGACGGCGGTGAGTTCGGGCTCGGCTGTGAAATGGGTATTTCCACCCAAAAGCTCCACGCAAGAGGGCCTATGGGTCTTAACGAGCTTAACACATATAAATATATTATTCACGGAAACGGACAGATAAGGTAGGTAAGGGTTATGGCAGAAGTAAAATTCGGGTTTATCGGTACAGGCAATATGGGTGCGGCTTTGGCACGGGCACTAAGGACTGGGGTTCCCGGTCATGAGGTGGTGCTCTCAAACAAAACAGCTCTTAAAGCGCAGACCTTGGCGGCGGAGCTTAACTGCCGAGCGGCGGATAATAATACAGTAGCGAGAGAAGCTAAGTACATATTTCTCGGTGTAAAGCCGCAAATGATGAAAACTATGCTTGACGGCATAGCCGATACCTTAGCCGCCCGCAATGATCGCTTTGTGCTTGTAACAATGGCGGCGGGACTGAAAATGGAAACTATAAATGAGATGCTGGGTGCAGAATATCCCATTATCAGGATAATGCCGAACACGCCTGTCGCTATCGGCGAGGGGGTTGTGCCTTACGCTGTTTCCGAGGATGTTTTTATGGACGAAATCACCGAGTTTTCTAACTGCATGCGAAATGTGGGCGTTTTGGACAGGCTTGATGAAGGCCTTATAGACGCCGCAAGTGCCCTTTCGGGCTGCGGTCCGGCATTCGTTTATATGTTTGCTAACGCATTAGCGGACGGGGCAGTTGAATGTGGACTTTCTCGGGAAAAGGCGGTTCGTTATGCGGCGCAGACCCTTATAGGCTCTGCAAGGCTTATTTTGGACACAGGAAAGCACCCCGAACAGCTAAAGGACGAGGTTTGCAGTCCCGGCGGCACTACAATAGCGGGGGTACACGCCCTCGAAAACGCAGGCTTTGGAGGAGCTGTGATGGACGCTGTTAAGGCCGCATTTGATAAAACAAAAGGTATTAAATAAATTTGTGCACCAAATAGTCAAAAAATGCTCCCTTAGAGGGAGCATTTTTTATTGTAAAATAAAGCTTATTTTGTACCGAAAATTCGGTCGCCTGCATCGCCAAGCCCCGGGACAATATAGCAATGCTCATTTAAATGGTCGTCAAGTCCTGCACAGTAAACAGGAACATCGGGGTGGGCAGTTGTGAAGGCCTCAATTCCCTCGGGGGCGGCTATAATGCACATAAACTTAATGCGCTTAGGATTAAACTCCTTAATTCTTGAAACTGCATCAATAGCGCTTCCGCCTGTTGCTAACATCGGGTCAAGTACAAATACATCACGCTCGTTAAGGTCGGAAGGAAGCTTACAATAGTAGTCAACAGGCTTGTGGGTTTCGGGGTCACGGTACATTCCAATGTGACCCACTCTGGCCGCAGGGATAAGGCTTAAAACACCGTCTACCATACCAAGCCCCGCACGGAGAATCGGAACAAAAGCCATTTTTCTGCCTGCCAAAACCTTTGTTTTGGCGGTTGTAATGGGGGTTTTTGTTTCAATCTCGGTAAGGGGGAGGTCACGGGTTGACTCATAGCACATAAGCATCGCAATTTCGCTTATAAGCTCCCTAAACTGCTTCGAGCCGGTCTTTTCATCCCTAAGAATGGAAAGCTTGTGTTGAATGAGCGGATGGTCCATAATAAATACATTGTCTTTCATATTAAAATTCCTCCGTAGAATTATTTTTACTATGAATTTTCAATTTCGGTAATCATATCGAGGCGTTTTTGATGCCGTCCGCCCTCGAACTCGGTATCAACAAAGAGGTCAGCAAGCTCTAAAGCGGTGCCTACGCCGATAACCCTGCCGCCTAAGCAAAGGATATTTGAGTTGTTGTGCAGCCTTGTATATTTTGCGGAAAAATGGTCGCTTACTGCGGCGGCCCGTATGCCTTTTACCTTGTTTGCCGCTAAGGACATACCTATTCCCGTGCCACATATAAGTATACCGAGGGTGTTTTCGCCTGCGGATACGCTGTTAGCTACCCTAAGTGCAATTTCGGGGTAATCAACCGATTTATTTTCGTAAATTCCGAAATCGCTGACATCAAAGCCCCGTTCCTTTAAATGTGAGGCGATAGCGTTTTTGTGTTCAAATCCGCCGTGGTCACAGCCTATTGCAATTTTCA
>JAEIGA010003438.1_pt1 | contig 24815 bp, 23 predicted proteins | sample 9270691 | NCBI WGS metagenome assembly JAEIGA01 (sample SAMN17057246, study PRJNA624740) | gut metagenome | biome: biome; isolation source: fecal sample | host: Bos grunniens | place: China: Xizang | collected 2019
CCACTGATACTTTCCAACGTGGAAAAAGTTTGTAACCTACCTCTGGCATAAGCAACACATTGAATTGGTATGAATCTAGGTGAAAACCAAAGTTACCACCGTATGTAATGTTGCTAAGTTTAAAGAAACTTTGCTTTTTAGTTGTTGTAGTAGTGGTTTGAGCAGCAGACTCTGCGCCTGTTTCTTGCGCCCACAAAGTAGTTGGAAGCAATAAAGACATAGCTACAACTAGCCATAGAATTAATTTATTCTTTTTCATAATATTTGATTTTTCGGTTGATTTTGGTTCTGCTAAAATATTAAATATTTGTTAAATCCACATTACTTTTTTCTAAAAATATTACTTTTGTACACCGAAAACTTATCAACAACTTAAAATGAAAAAGATTATTATACTTTTTACCTCTATATTATTACTTACAGCACCTGTTTTAGCAAAGAAAAACGATGATGTAATGCTTACTACTACATTTCTTGTTGTAATGCCAAAGGCAAAATCGGCTGAGGTTACTAAAACTCTTAAGAAGCAAGCTGGCGTAAAGAAAGTGGAAACCAACTTAAAAAACCAAACAGTGGTGGTAACTTTCTCTGCAGAAGAGAATACAGTTTCAAACATTTTGAAGCAATTTAAGCAAATGGGAGTAACTGCTGCAGCTATGGAAACTGGTTGTTTTGGCAGTAAAGAAGGCTGTATTAATGCCATAAAACCCGAAAACACCATGAGGTAAACAAGATTTTGGAAGATATTTTTAAAAATATATTGAATTTTCTTCTTAAAAATTTTGGTAGTTTAAAATTTTGTCTTACCTTTGCAACCGCAAAAGCGATGGTGCCATAGCTCAGTTGGTAGAGCAAAGGACTGAAAATCCTTGTGTCCCCGGTTCGATTCCTGGTGGCACCACCCTGAAAATCAAGCAGTTACTAAACAAAGTAACTGCTTTTTTTATCGTTTTTGCGGTTACAAAGTCAAGACAATTCATTAAAATTGACGAATTTGTGTCAACCACTGTGTCAACCAGAAGAAACTATGACAACGGTTAACATTGTGCGCTACAAATGGAAGACTCTATCAAACGGAGAGCATAGCTGCACGCACGCATTTTTCTGGCAATGGTTCACCTGCACCTGTAGAGTGACTACGGATGATATTATATTGAAGTTCATTCAAATGCTGGTCATCAATACGCCATTGAGCCATAGGCCCAAAGCCTGTATTAATGCCGTATATTACCTTATCTTTTGAGAACGACTCCAAAAAACTAAAACACTCATAAATTGCTCGTCTAGACTCCTCAGAGATTTCAACTCTCGCACCATCTTCCACAATCGACTGAATATCTTGCAGTTGCAGTTCGTTATTTATTATTTTATTAGAAATAACAGACATCTTTTTTATCTATTTACTTAAACGGCAAGGATAGTAAAAAAAGTTAAATAATATATTGAGAAGATAGTAAATTTATTATTTTTGTACATCAATTTAATAACATGTTAAAAACACTTCTTCGCATAACAGGAACAATCTCACTTACACTTGGAATTCTAGGAATTTTTCTTCCTATACTTCCCACCACTCCGTTCCTACTTTTAACCGCATATTGTTACTTCAGAAGTGCACCTGCTTGGCACAAACGCTTGCTCGAAAGCAAACATTTAGGACCATACATAAAGAATTTTCAAGAAAACAAATGCATCCCTGTGCGCATAAAAGTTTATTCCATTAGTATGCTTTGGATTACAATCTGTATTTCTTGCTTTTTTGTTTCACTATGGTGGGTAAGAATATTACTTTTAGTCATTGCCATTGGAGTAACATGGCATATATTATCATATCCTAGCCAACCTAAACAATAAAATTCACTATATTTGCAAAATGAACAAAGTTTTATCTAAATATTACAAAGAGAATCTTATTTTGTGGATAAGTTTTTTCTGTATTTGGGTTATTGGCTTAGCATATAGTTTCACTGGCAGCCAAGTGGCTACACATATAGAACTCAACTCTTTTCACACGCCATTTCTAGATACATTTTTCAAACTTATCACAGAGTTTGGAGGCAATCTTCCTTTTATCTTGATTGGCATTTTTATGCTTTTCAACCTTAGAGATGGTTTCTTCTTACTTCTAGGTCAAGGAATTTGCTCACTTATCACACAAATTTTTAAATACACCATGGCACATCCACGTCCATACACACTTTTCAAAAGCTTGGGCATAGATTTGCCTCCTACGGTAGAAGGAGTTGAACTTTGGAATGCATTTAACTCATTCCCAAGCGGACACACTTCTTGTGTTTTTGTATTTTTGGCTGGTATAGCGGCAATTTTGCCATACAGATACAGATTTTTACAAATCTTTTTAATGGTATTTGCATTCCTAACAGGTTTTTCTCGCATCTACCTTTCACAGCATTTTCTTGCCGACGTGCTATTTGGTTCACTCATAGGTATGATTTCCACTGTGATAACATACGTGATTGTGTACTATAAGGAGAGAGGAAATTATAGGTTGATAAAGATAAATTACTCGGGCACTTCGACAAACTCAGCGACCGAGTAAACAAGTATACACAAAATCGGTCCCTGAGCCTGTCGAAGGGCCCGATTTTACTAAACAACTAAACATTTTGAATACTTTTAAGTTTTACACACTTGGTTGCAAGTTGAACTTTGCAGAATCATCTTCTATAGGCAAAACGCTTATAAAGAATGGTTTTGTAAAGGCTAAAGCAAACGAAAAAGCTGATGTTTGCATAGTAAACACCTGTACCGTAACAGACAACGCCGACAAAAAATGTCGTAGTGCAATAAATAGAATTATAAGAGAGAATCCAAACGCTTTTCTTATAGTTACGGGGTGCTATGCCCAACTTGCATCTGAAAGACTTGCTAGCATACCGGGAGTGGATTTAGTTTTGGGTGCAAATGACAAATTTATTATCCCAGAAAAATTAAAAACTCAAGATACCGCCCCTGTGGTGAGTGAAACAAAAAAAATGACACCATTCTATGGTTGTTATTCTCACGAAGACCGCACTCGCCATTTCTTGAAAGTACAAGACGGATGCGATTACTTCTGTAGCTATTGTGCCATTCCTTTTGCACGTGGCAGAAGTCGCAACGGCAGTATAGAAGAAATTGTGCGCAATGCAGAAAAAATTGCAAGTGAGGGCGGTAAAGAAATCATCCTAACAGGCGTAAATATAGGTGATTTTGGCAAAAGCACAGGCGAAAAGTTTATAGACCTAGTAAAAGCACTAGACGAAGTAGAGAGAGTGGAAAGATTTAGAATTTCATCTATCGAACCAGACCTACTTACCGACGAAATCATAGAATTTGTGGCAACAAGCAAACGCTTTGCTCCACACTTCCACATTCCACTTCAATGCGGCAGTGACGAGGTACTTAAACTAATGCGTCGCCACTACGATAGTGAACTTTTCAAAAATAAAGTACTAAAAATAAAAGAGTTAATGCCAGATGCATTTATCGGAGTGGATATGATTGTGGGTATGAGAGGCGAAACCCCTGAACTTTTTGAAGAGTCTAGGAACTTTATCAGCAGTCTACCAGTGTCGCAACTTCACGTATTCCCATACTCGGAAAGAGCTGGCACTATGGCACTAAAAATTCCATACAAAGTGGAAGAAACAGAAAAAAAACGCAGAATGGGAATCATGCTTCCACTTTCAGAGGAAAAACTAAAAACTTTCTACCAATCGCAAATTGGCACAAGACGCAAAGTACTGTGGGAATCTACAAACAAAAGTGGAAAAATGTGCGGTTTCACCGAGAATTATGTGAAAGTGCAATGCCCATACAACGCCGAAAAAATTAACCAAATAGAAGTAATCACACTAAACGAAAATATGTTTGACTATGAAGTTTGATTTACAATATACAGACCCTAAGACCAACGCCCGTGCTGGTAAAATCACCACCGACCACGGTGAAATCCTTACCCCTATTTTTATGCCAGTAGGCACAGTAGGTTCGGTAAAAGGCGTGCACGCTCACGAGCTTAGAGACGACATCAAAGCACAAATTATCCTTGGCAACACCTATCACCTTTACCTTCGCCCAGGGCTAGAAGTGCTAAAACAAGCAGGCGGTCTGCACAAATTCAATTCATGGGACAAGCCTATCCTTACCGATAGTGGTGGTTTCCAAGTATTCTCACTTTCTGGCACACGCAAACTCAAAGAAGAAGGCGTAACCTTCGCTTCGCATATAGATGGTTCAAAACATCTTTTTACACCAGAAAATGTAGTTGAAACTCAACGCATTATAGGAGCAGACATTATAATGGCACTAGACGAATGCACACCAGGCAATGCCAACTACGACTACGCAAAAAAATCTATGGAAATGACACATAGATGGCTTGTAAGAGGTTGGAATCACTTCAAAAACACAGAACCAATTTATGGTTACAACCAAACATTTTTCCCTATAGTTCAAGGTTGTGTATATCCAGACCTACGCAAACAATCTGCAGAATTTATTGCTTCGCAAGAATGCGAGGGCAACGCAATTGGCGGTCTTGCAGTGGGCGAACCTACCGAAAAAATGTATGAAATGATAGAAGTGGTAAATGCCATTCTTCCAAAAGACAAACCTCGTTACCTAATGGGCGTGGGCACACCAGCAAACCTACTAGAAGGTATAGAACGTGGCGTGGATATGTTCGACTGCGTAATGCCTACCCGCAATGGCAGAAATGGTATGCTATTTACCAAAAATGGCACCATGAATATGCACAACAAAAAATGGGCAAACGACTTCTCTCCTATCGACCCAGACGGACCTAGCATAGTAGATAGAGTTTATAGCAAAGCATATCTTCGCCACCTAATTATGGCAGACGAACTACTAGGCATGCAAATTGCATCTATCCACAATCTAGCATTTTATGTATGGCTAACACAAGAAGCCAGAGCACATATAATCAAAGGTGATTTTAGTAGCTGGAAGGCATCTATTTTGCCTACATTAATGACACGTATTTAATATTTCAAAATTTAGTTGTAAATTTGCATAGTGAAATTTAGCAGCTACATATCTTTAGTTTTACTTTTTTGTGCAGGACTTGTTCACGCCCAAGAATCTAATGTTGTCGTTTCCAACAATAAATTAGAGGCTAAAACAGATTCTACGAAAAAGGAAAACTTCTTTATGCGCAAACCAGCGAAAGCTGGCGAAGGTACTATTGCATGGAGAGTTTCCGAAGATTTTGCAGATGAAACACAATGTTCTCCAGACACTGCAACGCTAAACTTTCAAGAATTTACAACTCCTGTTTATAAAAACACCATCGCTAGCGAATGGTTAGGAAACCTAGGCCTTCCAAGCCAATCTGCTATTTTCTACCAACGAAAAGAAACAGATTACACTGGTGATTTCCTTTTCAAACATACTTTTTACGATCAATATTTAGGTCCTAATCAAGCCCTATTTTACAATACAAAACGTCCATATAGCAATATTACATACACTTCTGGTGGACTAACAGACCACGAAGAAGACCATCTTACTGCAGGACTTTCTATAAATGCCACAAGCAAACTCAATTTTGGTATTTTTGCCGATTATAAATATGGTCGTGGTTCTTATTACAACCAATCTACCGACGACTTAAACGGCTATATCAATGGAAGTTATAGAAGCCAAAAGTATTCTATATACTTCATTGCAGGTTTGAACAATCACAAACAATTTGAAAACGGAGGTTTACTTAACGACAGCCTTATCAAAACTGTTGACGAAGCAAATAATATCCCTGTAAAACTATCTAACACATGGTCTGAATACAAATCTTTTTATTTCTGGGTAAACCAACAATACAATATTGGTTATGATAAAACTGACCAAAACGACTCAGAAAAAACAGAATTTGTTCCACTAATGACCATTGGTTATAGCACAAAATACGAATACAGTAGAAAAAAATATTACGAAAGAAGCATCACTAGTGGCTACTACGAAAACAATTTCTATTCAGACTCATTCTCTAAAGATACTTGTTCACAACATTTCTTTAAAAATGTAGTATCACTTACATTCAACGAAGGATACAAAAAATGGATGCTTTTTGGTTTAAGAGCATTTGTTGAAGCAGACTTTGAACAAAACAGATTCCAAATAGCAGACACTTTATTATATGCTCATCACGACCAAGCCCTTGTGTCTGTTGGTGGCGAAATATTTAAACGCAAAGGCAATACACAATATGGTGCTTTAGGAAAAGTTCTACTCCTAGGCAGAGACAACCGCATGGCATTTGACCTAACAGGTGATTTTAGCACAAAAATTAAACTTAAAGAAGACCTAAACCTACACATTAACGCTTTAGGACACTTTAAAAGTACCAATCCAAGTTATTTTACAGAGCATTATTATTCCAACCACTATATATGGGAAAACCATTTCAACAACACATGGTCTGCCAGAGGATATGGTGAAATTGGAATACCATATAAATACTGCGACCTTAAAATAGGAGCTGGCTGGCAAGGCTTAAAGAACTATATCTATTTCGACAAAAATGCAATGCCAACCCAAGACAATGAACATTTCATTCAAATCATAAATGCAGACCTACAACTAAATCTTTCTGCATGGCTACTGCATTGGGACAATAAAGTTTCATTTCAATACGTGAATGAACCATCTATTCTGCCACTACCAATGCTTTCTGCATATTCAAACTTCTACTTTAGACATAGCTTCTTAAAAGATGGAATTTTTACCTTGCAAATAGGTGTAGATTGCAGATTTAATACAGCATATTACGCAAATGCCTATATGCCTGCCACAGGAGTTTTCCACCTACAAGATGAAACACTAGTGGGCAATTATCCTCTTATGAATGCATACGTCAATATGCACTTAAAACAATTTAGAGTATATCTAATGTGCTACAATTTTTCGGGAGCATTTATGGAACCAACATACTTCGCAGTTCCTGGCTATCCTCTAAATCCAATAATGTTCAAATTTGGTCTTTCTTGGAACTTCTATGATTAATTATGGATGAAGCACTATTAAATAAAATGTCTAGAAGAAAGCACTTCTTTATTGTAGGAGGCTGCATATTCATTGTTTTAATAGTCTTTTCATTTGTTTTATTCAGTCAAGACTATTTAGAAAAACACAAACCATACGACCTTGAATATATTCAAGACCAAAACAAAATCCGTGTTATAGTTGAGCCTAATATCATGAGCTTTCAAGTAATAAATGTAGATAGCATAGCAGGTCTGCAAGCGCTTATGATAGATAGTTTTTCTAGAGCAATGAATATAAAAAATGTAGAATTCATTAGCGAAACCAACCTTACAGAGGCTATTAACAAACTTATCAATCACGAGGTTGATATACTTGCATGGCATATTCCCATCTATAATACAAAAAGAGAAGAAATCAATTATAGCATACCAGTTTTCACTAGCAGACAAATGCTAATCCAGAGGAAACAAAACCCTAAAGACAGTGTAGAATTCATTAGAAACCAACTAGGTTTGGCAGAGAAAACAATCTACATTACCCCTGGCACTTTTTACAAACAACGTATCGAAAATCTTTCTAAAGAAATAGGCGATAAAATTTATATCCTAGAGGTAACCAATGCTACCCCAAAAGATTTATTTCAGATGCTTGTAAAAAGAGACATCGATTACACAGTAGTTGATGAATTCGTAGCAAGAGTTTTAATCAAAGAAAATCCAGAATTTAAAAAGTCACTGGACATGAATACTGCTGTGAGCTTCGCTCAAAACTACTCTTGGTGCGTTCACCCAGAATGTCCTCTTCTACTCGACTCCCTTAACTCATGGCTTTCGAGATACCTTGAGAGCAAGGAATACAATAAGATATATAGAGAGTACACAGGGGTGAAATAAGTGAGGAGTGAGGAGTGAGGAGTTAGGAGTTTTTGTGCAAGCCGAGTGCAAATAAGTTTACTTAATTTGCCGAATGTTGCGTGTAAGTGAGAGCAGAAACAAAGCTTGCTTTGATTATGCCGAGCGTGAGCAAAATCGCCGTAGGCAATTAGGAGTTAGAAAATCAACAAAACCTTGTAACAAAAAAAACGAACAACCTTGCGATTGTTCGTTTTTTGTAGCGGGAACGAGAATTGAACTCGTGACCTCCGGGTTATGAATCCGACGCTCTAACCAACTGAGCTATCCCGCCATTCTTCTGAAAAGCGGTGCAAAGATAAGGTAAATAGTTGGATTATAAAAATTCTAGACGAATTATTTTAAAAATTTTACTGCAACCCAGTTATTTTTTTCTTTAAAATCCACAAAATTAAGACCTAAAGACTCTGCTTTTTCTCTAATTACTGGAATATCTTCTGTGTAAAAACCACTCATATATAGATTTCCACCCGCTTTTAGGCAAGAAACATAACTTTCCATATCGGCAAGCAATATATTTCTATTAATATTAGCCAATATCACATCAAAAGTTTCTTCCTGTGGCAAAATAGATGCATCGCCAAGCTGAATTTCCATCTCCACATTGTTTAGCTCTGCACTTTCTGTCGCATTTTCCTTACACCACTCATCTATATCCACACCCATTACATATTCTGCACCACGCATTTTTGCAAGAATTCCAAGCACCGCAGTGCCACAACCCATATCAAGCACCTTTTTGCCCTGCATAGAATCTGAAAGTATCCACCTAAGCATAGAACTTGTGGTTTCGTGATGACCTGTTCCAAAAGACATTTTAGGATTGATTACAATATCATATTCTGCCGCTGGCACATCTGTATGAAAACTACTATGAATCACACATTTACTTTCGCCACCATCCACAACAATAGGTTGAAAATAATTTTTCTCCCATTCTTCGTTCCAATCCTTATCTCCCACCTCTTCCACACTATACAAGTCTGCAGACAAGTCATTGTTTTCTGCCATCTCTCTTAAACTTTCTAGAGAAAAATCTGTCTGTTTAGCATAAGCGATTAATGTATCATTTTCAGTCTCAAATGTACTGAAACCTATTTCACCAAGCTCGTATGTAAGCACATCTGCCTTATACTCAGGCATCTCTGCTATATTTATAGAAATTTTAATATAATTCATACAATGTTTTTAACTAAAAATTAAACCACTAATTTTAATTAATTCGTATCTTTGTGAGATATTAATTATCAAGACGTAAAGATACAACTAAATTTATATGCTATGAAACGTTTTTGTATTTTTTTATTAGTTGTTGGTTTATCTATTAGTGCTTTCGCACAATATGATGATATTTATGACGGAGGTACTTATAAATCTAAAAAAGAAACTAAAGAAGTTTCGAGTACAACTACAAGCAGAAGTATTGACGAATACAACAGAGTGGGTACAACTGACAATTCTTCACTAGAGGCTAGCGATTTAGACCTAGGAGAAGATTATCAATATACCAAGGAAATAGTAAAATACTATGATCCTACAGCTGTTACAATAGAGAATCCAGAATATGTTTACATCTATAATAACACAGAAGAAGAAAAAGCAAATTCTTCTGCAAATATTTATGTAAATCTAGGTTGGACAAATTGGTATAGCCCATGGTATTATGACTCTTGGTTTACATGGAATCCTTGGGGAAGCGTTTGGTACGACCCATGGTATGATCCATTCTGGGTACACCCATATAGTCCATACCCAGGATATTATCCATACACTCCATATAGACCATATCCATACCAACCATACCCTTATTATCCATACCATCCACCTCATCATCCTCATCATCCTGCACCTGATCATCATCATCATCATGGACCAGTAGATGCTCACAGCAGAGATTATAATCATAGTGGCAATTCTAGAGGTAATGCTACACGTCCTAGTACAAACACAAGAAACACTAATAATGTTTCTCGCCCTAGCAATACAAAAAGAAACACTGACGGAAATGTAAGCCGTCCAAGTTCTTCAAATAGAACAAATATAACTAACACTCAAGCCGCTACACGTAGAGGAAGCAGCAATTCTAGTACTAGTACTGGAACTGTAAACAAACGCAGTACTAGCAATAGTAATAATTCTTTCACCCCTAGCAGAAGCAGCGGCAACACTCGCTCTAGCGGAACAGTAAGCAGAGGAGGAGGAAATTCTCGCTCTGGAGGAGCTGCACCTAGAGGCGCTCGCAGATAAGATTAATATACAAAACTAAAATATGAAAAAACTTTTATTATTTATAATACTTGGGGCATTTGCCCAATTATGTGCTTTTGCACAAACACAAACTGCGTATGATGCCTTAATTGCATCTAGCAACGAGCTTAATGGTACTGCTAGATTTATGTCTGTTGGCGGAGCCATGGGAGCACTAGGAGGAGATGCTTCAACTATATTCTACAACCCTGCAGGTATAGGCATCTACAAAAGTTCTGAACTGACAGTCTCTGCCAATATCAATTGGGACAACACCACAATGTCAAACACAAACTCTTCTCGTAGTCCATACCACACAGATGTGAATTTAGATTTACAAAATGTAGCATACGTAGGTACATGGAATTTCGAGGAAAGTAGCACATTACTAAACTTCAACCTTGGAATTGCTTATAATCAAAGCAAGAAATTTGCTAGAGAAGGAAGCTATCATGGTTATCAACCACATTCATACACTCAATTGGCAGCAGCAATGACAGACGGAATTGGTTCAGAAGACCTTGCAAATACTGATGTTTATCAAATCTCATATATACCTTGGACTTCTGTATTGGCATTTGAGTCTTATCTAACAGATTTAAAATATGATAACCGATACGACGTTTACACCTCCCTATACGACTGGTCTGGAAGCGCCTCTACAGAACAATATATTAAGTTTGAAGAAAATGGTTCTGCAAATGATTTTGCACTTTCATTTGCTGGCAATTTCAACAACCTTATTTATTGGGGTATGACTTTTGAATGCGACTATGCTACATACGCTAGAAAAACCACACTTCAAGAAACTTTTGCAGATGGTAGCAGATACACCCTACACAATGTTTATGGATTTGAATCTGCTGGTTTCACATATAAAATAGGTCTTATTGCAAAACCTACAAGTTGGTTACGCATAGGAGCAGCTTTCCACACTCCTACTGCATATATTCTACATGACTATTCATCATCAAACTGTGACTATAATGTCACTGATATAGGTGGAGGCAGCCAAAGAGGATACAAAGAAACACCATCATCTGTAGGAGACACTAAGCTTACTGGTCCACTTAAAGCTATCGGTAGCGTGGGCTTCGTATTAGGTAAATTTGGTTTTGTTGGCATCGACTACGAATATGAAAACTCTGCAGCCATAAATGGCAATAATGACGACATTGCAAACTATTACTCAATCGACCTAATAGACCGCCATACCATACGTGCAGGTGTAGAAATTAAGCCTATCGGAGATTTATCATTAAGATTAGGTGGTGGCTACTCGACTCCTCGAGTATCTGATTATATGAGTCGTGGATATTATTACGATGATATTAGAACAGACGTAGATTACTATAACGAGAAAGATTCTTATAATATCACTGCAGGTATTGGCTACAGAATAGGCAGACACGCTATAGATTTAGCATATGTTTATCAAGTAAACACTGCAGAATATTATCCATACGCTCCATCATTCACAAAATATGATGGCAACGTATTCCAAATAGATAGTTTCGAACCAATAGGACTTCGTAGTGTACGCAATCAAATAGTATTAACATACGGAATCCGTTTCTAGAAATAATATACAATGATAAAAGTAGAAAGCTTTACTATGGACCACACAAAGGTAAAAGCACCTTTTGTGAGAAAATGTGGTCTTTTGACTGGCGAAAAAGGAGATAAAGTAAGTAAATTTGATTTACGCTTTATGCAACCAAATGAAGCTGCAATCCCTACTGCAGCTCTGCACGCATTGGAACACCTTCTTGCTGGTTATTTAAGAGAAGAAGTAGATAATGTAATAGATCTTTCTCCTATGGGTTGTAGAACAGGCTTCTACTTTATTGTATGGGGCGATGTAGAGCCAGAAACAATTAAAGTAGCACTTATCAATGCTCTTAAAAAGGTTGTAAACTCTACGGAGGTGCCTGCTGCTAACGCAATACAATGTGGCAACTATCGCGACTTGTCGCTTCACGGAGCTATTGAATACGCGAAAGAAGTGTTAGAAAAGTTAGGAGTGAGGAGTGAGGAGTGAGGAGTTAACAAAAAAAGCAATCACTTTAATGCGATTGCTTTTTTGTATACAATTTACCATATTTTTTCTGGCGTTCCCATTCGGCACGCCTTTTTTCATAATCTGCATACTGTTTTTCTAAATAATTATCAGCCATATTTAGACATAGATAAAGGTTATTTTTGTAATATTTAAGCGGGCACTTCGACAAGCTCAGTGACCGCTTAAATTATAAGATTATTATAAAATGTATTTTAAAGGAGCAGTTTTTAGGCGTCCAATAATAACTCCTAACTCCTCACTCCTAATTCCTAACTAATTTCATCCTAAGAAAGATAACAGAATACCTGCAGCCACTGCAGAACCAATCACACCTGCTACGTTAGGACCCATAGCGTGCATTAGTAGGAAGTTTGAAGGGTTAGCTTCTTGACCTACGTTTTGAGACACACGAGCCGCCATTGGAACAGCAGATACACCTGCACTACCGATAAGTGGATTGATTTTTTCTTTTAGGAATAAGTTCATAAACTTAGCTAGTAACACACCACCAGCACTACCCATACCAAACGCTACGATACCTACAGAAAGTATCATAAGTGTTTGAACATTTAGGAATGCGTCAGCTGTTGCTGTTGCACCTACGGTGATACCTAAGAAGATAGTTACTATGTTCATAAGTTCGTTTTGAACTGTTTTAGCAAGACGTTCTACCACTCCACATTCTTTCATTAAGTTACCTAGCATTAAGCAACCAATAAGAGATGCAGCAGAAGGAAGGATTAAGCATACCACAATAATTACTACTATAGGGAAGATAATCTTTTCTGTTTTTGATGGCATACGTAGTTGTTTCATCTCTATTTCGCGTTCTTTTTGTGTTGTAAGAGCACGCATAATAGGTGGTTGAATAACTGGTACTAGAGCCATATAAGAGTAAGCTGCCACAGCAATAGGTCCTAATAATTCAGGAGCAAGTTTAGATGTTAAGAAAATAGCTGTAGGACCGTCTGCACCACCGATGATACCGATAGAAGCAGCTTGTTCTGGACTGAAGCCCATTGCGATAGCAGCAAGGAAGGTAACGAAAATACCTATTTGTGCAGCTGCACCTAGCAGAAGGCTCTTAGGATTTGCAAGAAGTGGACCGAAGTCTGTCATAGCACCTACACCTACGAAGATTAAACAAGGATAAATACCAAGTTTAACACCTAAATATAAGTAGTCTAATAGACCTGCATTTTCTGCCATTGCAGCCCAATGTACGTGACCACCAGCAAATAGTTCGCTATGGAACATACCTGCACCTGGAATATTGGTAAGTACCATACCCATAGCGATAGGTAATAATAGTAGAGGCTCAAATTGTTTAACGATAGCAAGATAAAGTAGTAAACAACCAATTGCTATCATTACAAGATAACGCCAATCGCCATTGAACCAGTTTGCAAAGATTTGTACAATACCCATTTCACCAAAGAACTTGCTCAAGCTACCAGAAATTGATAAATTTTCTTCTGCAACTTCTTCTTCCACCGCTATAGGAGCTTCTTCTGCAACCTCATCAGCGGCTTCTTCTGAAATCAACATGATTTGGTCGTCGTAATTTGCGACAGAATCTGTTGTTTCAGTAGCATACGCAACACTAAATGTTACGCATGCTAATAATGTGATTATAATACGATATAATGCTTTCATATCTCTTATTCAATGTCTATTAGGGCATCGCCTTGCATTACACTGTTACCTGCTGATACGTGGATTGCAGTAACTTTACCATCACGTGGAGCAGGAATATTATTTTCCATTTTCATAGATTCAATAACCATAACAGCTTGACCACGTTTCACCTCATCACCAACTTTTGCGATTATTTTAATAACGCTACCTGGCAGTGGGCTAACTACAGATTTTGCACCTGCAGCAGGTTTTGGAGCAGGAGCAGGAGCTGGTGCTGCTTTAGGAGCTGGAGCAGCTTTTGGTGCTGGTGCTGGTTTTGGAGCTGGTGCTGGAGCAGGTTCTGCTTCTTGTGCAACAGATTCAATTTCTAGTAGAGCGTCGCCTTGAAGAATGCTTTGTTCTGCAGCCACTTTGATAGAACGTACAACACCGTCTGCTTGAGCAGCAATGTTGTTTTCCATCTTCATAGACTCAATTACCATAAGCACGTCACCACGTTTTACTACTTGACCTTCTGACACTAATACTTTTAATACTTTGCCAGGAAGTGGTGATTTCATAATACCTGAAGTAGTTTTAGTAGCTGCACCTGGAGTTGCTACAGGACGACGTACAGCTGTTGCTTGCATTACGTCTGCTTCTACTTCTACTACATACGATTTACCGTTTACATTTACGTTTGATTTGCCGTTTTCAGCAGCCTCAATACCCACTTCGTAAACATTACCGTTTATTGTGAATTTAAAATTTTTCATTTTGATTTAACGAATTAAATTATTTATACCAAATGTTTTAGAAGCCCAAGCCGAATTTGGATTCGACACTATTGTTAGGACTTTAGATTCCACGTCGTGAGCAGACTCCTTGCTTAGTTGGATAGCCATTGCAATAGCGGCTAATTCTTCGCCTGTAATTTCTACAGGTTCTTCTGTGGCATCAGGAGTAGGCACAACGGCTACTGGTTTTAGAGTTGTTTCCTTTTTAGGAGCATTTAGGCGTACCATAATGGCACCAAATCCCATTAACACAAAAACCAATAGTATCAACAACACCACTACAAGACCAAAACCGATACCGGTGATAATGCCTGCGTTTGTCCAGTTTATTGCTAATTGTACCATAGTCACGAATTATAAAGGAATGTTTGAGTGTTTTTTAAGTGGATTAGTTAATCGTTTGTTTTTCAACGATTCAAATGCACGAATCACACGGAAACGTGTATTGCGTGGTTCGATAACGTCATCAATATAGCCCATAGAAGCTGCTTGATATGGGTTAGCGAATTTGTCACGGTATTCTGCTTCTTTTTCAGCAATGAATTTAGCACGTTCTTCTTTGTCTTCGATAGCAGCAATAGCTTTTGCTTGAAGCACTTCTACCGCACCAGAAGGGCCCATAACTGCGATTTCAGCACCTGGCCAAGCGTAGTTGAAGTCGCCACGAAGTTGTTTACAGCTCATCACAATGTGAGAACCACCATAAGATTTACGGATAGTAACAGTTACTTTTGGCACTGTAGCTTCACCGTAAGCAAACATAAGTTTAGCACCATGAACGATGATACCAGAATATTCTTGACCTGTACCAGGAAGGAATCCAGGAACGTCAACAAGAGTAAGGATTGGAATATTGAATGCGTCGCAGAAACGTACGAAACGAGCTGCTTTACGAGAAGCATCACAGTCTAGCACACCTGCTAAGCAGCTAGGTTGGTTTGCGATAATACCTGTAGAAACACCATTGAAACGACCAAATGCACAAATGATATTTGGAGCAAATTCTGGTTGAATTTCTAGCATATCGTTGTTATCTACGATAGAAGTGATAATTTCCTTCATATCGTATGGTTTGTTTGGATTGTCTGGAACAAGAGTGTTAAGAGCGTCGTCGATACGATCAACTGGGTCTGTACATTCTACCACTGGAGCATTTTCCATATTGTTTTGTGGGATGAATGACATTAAGCGACGGATAGTTGCAAGACCTTCTTCTTCATTTGCAGCACGTAGGTGAGAAACACCTGTTTTTGTAGAGTGTACTGCAGCACCACCTAGTTCGTCAACAGAAACAGATTCACCAGTTACAGATTTCACTACTTTAGGACCAGTAATGAACATGTAGCTGTTTTCTTCTGTCATCATAATGAAGTCTGTTAGAGCAGGAGAATAAACTGCACCACCAGCGCAAGGACCAAAGATTAATGAAATTTGAGGAACAACACCAGAAGCAAGGATATTACGTTCGAAGATTTCTGCGTAACCTGCAAGTGCGTTTGGACCTTCTTGGATACGAGCACCACCTGAGTCATTGATACCAATGATAGGAGCACCTACTTTCATAGCTTTATCCATTACATGGCATATTTTCATTGCCACTGTTTCTGATAAAGAACCTCCAAATACAGTAAAGTCTTGTGCAAATACAAATACTAAACGTCCGTCGATAGTACCTTGACCTACTACTACACCGTCACCAAGGAATTTATCTTTATCCATGCCGAAGTTTGTACAACGGTGTGTTACAAACATATCCATTTCTTCGAAACTACCTTCGTCTAGTAACATTTCGATACGTTCACGAGCGGTAAGTTTGCCTTTGCTGTGTTGAGAGTCAATTCTTTTTTGACCTCCACCCAAACGAGCTTTTTCACGTAGCTCTATTAGGTTTTGAATTTTATCTGTTGCCATTATATTTTTTAATGTTAAAATTAAATTCTTATTTCTTTTCGCAGAATTCTGTTAGGATACCTGCTGTAGATTTTGGGTGTAAGAAAGCGATAGTCATACCTTCTGCACCGCCACGTGGAGTTTTGTCGATAAGTTGTACGCCTTTGTCAGCTACTTCTTGAAGACGAGCTTCAATGTCGTTAACTGCGTAAGCAATGTGATGGAAACCACCACGGCCACCGTTTTTCTCAATGAATTTTGCAACTGTACTTTCTGGAGAAGTTGGTTCTAGAAGTTCGATTTTCACTTCACCTACTTTTAAGAAAGCTGTTTTTACTTTTTGATCTGCTACTTCTTCGATAGCATAACATGTCATACCTAACACTCCTTCGTAGTATGGAAGTGCTTCTGCGATACTTGGTACAGCAATACCAAGGTGTTCAATTTTTTGTGGAATCATAATGTTTATTTTTAAGTTTAAATTATTTGTTTCTCAAAGACTCTAAAAGGTGTCCACCCATCATTCTTCTCTTGAAGAAGAAATATAGGAAAACTTCTATAGCGAATAAAACAATTACAACTATATTTTGGATTAGATCACCTACTTGATAGAAATTCAATGTAACGATAATAGAACCGAACACTAATTGATTCAATGCATAAAAAGCAGACACCACAAGGTGAGATTTTTTATATTCATTGCACAATAGTTGGAACATGTGAATTCTATGTGGATTGAAAATATTTTGTCCTGCCAACAAGCGTTGTACCACTGTCATACCAGCTTCTACAAACACAGAAGCAAATAAGAATATATACACCATATTGCTTGTTGCAACTAACAAGCTCACCAACATATATGCCATAATAAAGCCCAAAACTATAGAGCCTACATCGCCAGAAAAACATAGAGGTTGTTTTCTTGCATTACAGAACATAAATACAAGAGTTGGTATAAGTGTATATAAAATAAGAGAACTATCTATAAAATCTACCACATAGTAGTCTATCAAGCCAAACATTAGCAATGCAGACAATGTTATTCCCCCCATCATACCATTCAGCCCATCCATAAAATTATACAGATTTACAAAACCAACAGAGAAGAATAGTGCTAATATAGCCATAATAATTAGGAAAGAAGCATTCATTGCCATTATGTCTAATGTCTGATTTAAATATATTTGATACAACATCAAACATATAGAACCAAATTGAACAAATAGTCTTATAAGGAACCAAACTTCTTTCAAGTCATCGATAAAACTAACGATAGCTAACATAGAGATCCCTATAAATAGAGGAAAAGGAGTAGGATCTTGCGTGAAGATAAATGAGACGAGGTAAAAGATATAAGAAATATAAAAAATATAACCCGCACCTGTAATAACAGGTTTTGAATGTGAACTTCTATGGTTAACCCCTGCTAGCATTCCCCTTTTTTCAGCAAAAGGAAAATACAATCGTAACGACAACACAATAACCAAGAATGCTGCTAATGATAACAATGCCTCGTACATATTAAATAATTTAGTATTTGATTGACAAAGTTACAAATAAATAAATAAAAAGAGTTATCTTTGCCAAAAAAAATACAGTTTTGAAAGATAAAATCCTCATAATATGTTGGACAAGCCTTTCTGAGCTCATTATAGATCCCAGAAAAGCATGGGAACGCTTAAAAAGATTGAGCGGAGGAAGAAAAACACCCATTTTCAAAGCTAATATGCTTAGTATTTTAATTGCTGGGCTATTAAATTTCATAGGAGTTAGCCTTATAGGAACCGAAATAAACTTCTTTACAGGAATAAAATCTGGCATTACCACTATCTTTGTTCTGTTTATATCTGTTTATATCTCTTCATTCATAAATTTAATATCACTAGAAAACATCACAAAGAAAAATGCTAGTTTGAGTAATGTATTCAACTACACCTCTTTGCTGTATAGTTTTTCGTTTTTAATTTATGCATTAGAGCCTATATTAAGCATATTTTTCTTCTATAAAATATTCTTGTTTTACACTATATACATTGCATGGAATGGTATAGAACATTTCATTGAGATACCCCAAGACAATAGGGTTGTATTTACCACTATTTGCGGATTCTCTGTAATTTGTGTTCCTATTGTAATAAACAAAATATTAACATTATTAATGCCGGGATTGTTATGAGCGCAGGAGTAAATATAAAGAATAAAAAAGCCTCATTTGATTATGAGATTTTAGATACATACGTGGCAGGGATAGTTCTTACAGGTACAGAAATCAAATCTATCCGTGCAGGGAAAGCTAGTTTAGTTGATACTTTCTGTGTGTTCATTGATGGAGAATTGTGGGTAAAAGGTATGAACATAAGCGAGTATTTTTATGGTTCATATAACAACCATAAAGCAGACAGAGACAGAAAACTTCTGCTTACAAAAAAAGAGCTAGCAAAACTACAAAGAGGACTACAAGACAAAGGGTTTACAATAGTACCAACTTTGTTGTTTATTAACGAACGTGGACTTGCAAAAGTGAAAATTGGCCTTGCGAAAGGTAAAAAACAATACGACAAACGCCAATCACTAAAAGATAAAGACGACAAACTTAGTATGGCTCGTGCCAAACAATATAGTTATTAAGTTATGAAAATAGTCATTGCCGGTGCAGGTGATGTGGGTACACACTTGGCCAAAATGTTGTCTAAAGAAAATCATGAGATTATTCTTTTAGACCAAAAGAAAGAAAAAATTAAAGCCTTAGAGGCTAATTATGATATCTTAGCAGTAATAGGTTCTCCTACTTCACTAAAAAGTTTAAGAGAAGCACAAGTGCCTTCTGCCGACCTCTTCGTTGCTGTTACTCCGTATGAAAGCACCAACTTAACTGCCTGTGTATTAGCAACAAACTTAGGAGCGCAAAAAACACTTGCACGCATAGATAATCAAGAATATTTATTTCCAAAAAACAAGGAATTCTTTAAATCTGTGGGCATCGACTCTCTTATTTACCCAGAAATGCTGGCTGCAGATGAGATTGTCAATGGTCTAAAAAAAGGTTGGGTACGTCAGTATCTAGACTTTTCTGACGGTGCTCTTGTGGTGCTTGCAACAAAAATAAGAAACACTTCTCCACTTTGCAAAAAACAACTTTCAGAAGCTTTCCTAGACAACACAAAAGTGCGCATCGTTGCCATAAAACGTGGAAATAGAACAATTATTCCTAGTGGTAAAGACCATATTTATTCTGGTGATATTGTTTACTTTATAACCACACAAGATGGCGTAGAGGAAGTAAGAATTCAGTCTGGAAAAGAAAACTTTGAAATTGGTAGTACAATGTTCCTTGGAGGTAGCCGTATTGGCCTTAAAGCTATCAAAGAGCTATCTCATAGAATGAATATTAAGGTAATTGAGCAAGACAAAGAAAAGAGTTATAAAATACTAGAAGAAGTAGATAACGCATTGGTTATCAATGGAGACGGACGTGATTTAACTCTACTAAAGCAAGAAGACATTGAGGAATTTGATGCTTTTGTTGCTCTTACAGAAAATTCTGAAACAAACATTCTTGCCTGCCTTGCAGCTAAAAAGATGGGCATAAAACGTACCATTGCAGAGGTAGAAAACATGGACTATATAGCCATGGCTGAAAGCCTTGACATTGGTGCTATTATCAATAAAAAAATCATTTCTGCTAGCCACATCTACCAACTTATTTTAGGTGGCAATGTATCTGTTAAATGCCTTACATTCGTAGATGTTTTGGTCGTAGAACTTGTAGCAGAATCTGACTCTGAGATAACCAAAGCTGCTCTTAAAGACCTAAAACTTCCACAAAATATTATTATTGGTGGTCTTGTTAGAGATGGCAAAGGCATTGTGGCTGTGGGTGATACTCAAATCCAAAATGGAGATAGAGTTACTGTATTCTGTGGTGAAGATACCATTAAAAAAGTAGAAAAGTTATTTAAATAAGATGAAAGCTATAGACATTAAATTAGTGATTCGTATCATGAGTTTCTTACTCTTGATAGAAAGCTTTTTTATGTTGATTTCTGCAGGCGTAGGTTATTATTACAACGAACCTAGCATGAGATATACTGTTCTAGCAACACTTACGACATTTGTTTTTGGCATTGTTGGTATTGCTGCTACTCCTAAAATCAATCGTAACTTGCACAAAAGAGAAGGTTTCCTTGTGGTTTCACTTGTATGGATCATCTTCTCTATTTTTGGGATGCTTCCTGTTTATTGGAGTGGTTATATACCTACAATAACAGATGCATTTTTTGAAACAATGTCTGGATTTAGTACCACTGGAGCTACTATTATACAAGATGTAGATAATTTTCCTAAAGGCCTAATGCTATGGCGTTGTTTGCAACAATGGCTTGGAGGTATGGGTATCATAGTGCTTTCGCTAGCCATCTTACCCCTTATAAGTGAGGGGAATATGAGTTTATTCTCTGCAGAGGCTACAGGTCCTACAAAAGAAAAAATACACTCAAAAATTAGTCTTACTGCAAAGATATTTTGGAGTACATACCTAGGCCTAACTGGTTTAAATGCATTCTTTTTATGGCTGGGTGGCATGGAAGTATTTGACGCTGTTTGTCATGCTCTTACCACTCTTTCTACTGGTGGGTTCTCTACCAAAGGTGCTGGTCTAGGTTACTGGGGATGTGATTATTATGAGTACATTACCATTGTATTCATGTTTTTAGGCGGTACAAACTTCACTCTATTCTTCTACTTATTCAAAGGTCAATTTAAGAAGATATTCTCAAACGAAGAACTTAAATATTACATACTAACAATATTATTCTTCTCATTATTAATTTGTAGTAGCTTAATACTCAACAAAATAGAATATTCATATTCAGAAGCCATCAAGGATTCTCTATTCTATGTAACATCAATGATTACCACCACTGGTCAAATCACTGTTGACTTTATGAGATGGCCACCATTTGTGTTTACACTTTTGTGGATAGTAATGCTTCTTGGAGCGTCTTCTGGATCTACTTCTGGTGGTATCAAAATCACTCGTATTGTACTACTTCTAAAGAATAGTTACTACGAATTTAAAAGACAAATACACCCAAATGCCGTAATTCCAGTTAGATACAACGACCAAATAGTACAACCTCAGATTATAAACAACGTACTTGCATTTGTTGTTGTATATATGGTTGTAGTACTCCTTAGTACGGTTGTTTTCACAGCTACTGGCCTAAACTTTGAAGACGCATTTGGTGCTTCTGCATCTGCTCTCGGCAACGTAGGTCCTAGTATTGGAACCATCGGTACAGGGAACTTTTCTCACTTTACAGCCCCTGCAAAATGGTTGATGTCCTTCCTAATGTTGGTTGGACGTTTGGAACTATTTACTGTGCTTATTTTATTTACCCCAAGTTTCTGGAAAAAATAATTCCTTTTTGCAAAATAAGATGACGGATGAACATATTTTCATAGCCAGACAAACAGAAGGACGTAAAATAATTGCAAACAAACTTCCTTCTTGGGCAGAAAATATGTCTATCTTGTTTCCTGTAAAAATCTCTTTGGAACAATGTTCTTCTGAAGCTACTGCCATATATAAAGCTGGTTTGGTAGGCGGAGAAAGTTTGGTAGATTTAACTGGAGGTTTTGGTGTAGATTGCTCATTTTTGAGTAGAAATTTCACTTCTGTGGATTATGTGGAGCAAAACGAAGAACTCTGCCAAATCGCTGAACATAATTTTGCTGCGTTAGGCTTGAACATTAGGGTAAACAATGCAGAGAGTGTGAGTTTTTTGGCAGACATGCCATCTGTGGACTGCATCTATATAGACCCTGCTCGTCGCAACGTAAAGGGCAAGAAAACTGCAGATTTGAGCCTTTGTAGCCCAAATTTATTGGAAATACGAGATACTTTATTGAAAAAGTGCAATACTCTACTCATAAAACTATCTCCTATGTTTGACATTAGCTCAGCATTGGAAGTGTTCCCAGAATGCAAACAAGTACACGTAGTGTCTGTGAAAAACGAGTGCAAGGAACTTTTGCTCTTGGTGAAAAAGGGATTTGTAGGAGAGACGGAGATTGTTTGCGTTGACTTAGAGGAGTTAGGGGTGAGGAGTGAGGAGTTAGGAATTTCTGTGCAAACGAGTGGAGAACCAAGCTTGCTTGAGTTATCCCGAGTGAAGCCAGAAATCACGAGCGTAGCGAGTAATTTGAGAAAGGAGAAAGGAGAAATTATTGGTTATTTCGCTCCAAAGGCATATTTATACGAGCCAAACGCCTCTATTATGAAGGCGGGATTGTTTAAAACCATTGCGAATAAGTATAATGTGCAGAAATTGCACCCTAGCACTCATCTTTATACTTCTGAGGAGCTTGTGCCTAATTTTCCTGGCAGAAGTTTTGAGATAAAAAGAGTAACTAAAGTACAGAAGAAAGAAATACAAGATATAGAGAAAGCAAACCTAAGCACGAGGAATTTTCCTGGCAATGTAGCAGATTTGCGCAAGAAGTTGAAACTCAAAGATGGTGGCGATGTTTATATATTCGCTTGTACGTTACATGACAACAGTAAGGTGTTGATAATATGTGAAAAGTTAGGAGTTAGGAGTTAGGAATTAATGTGCAAGTGAGAGCAGAGTCAAACTTGTTTGAGCTATGCCGAACGCAGCCATTAATCGCCGTAGGCAATTAGGAATTAAATCACGCCCGTAGGGTGTGAAACTTAATTGTAGGCAGGTGTTAAGCGTAGCGCAACGCCTGTTTAAATATAACAACAACGGGCACTCCCGTAGGGTGTGCATCCGAGCGCAGCGAGCAATTTGGAGTTAGGAGTTTTATACTAGCATTTTTAATGTATAAAATTTTATCATAATACATAAAACAACAATGATTTTTCCAGAGAAGTTTGAGCAAAAAATAGAATTTGACAAGATTAAGACCTTGATTCAAGCAGAATGCCTTTGCGAGATGGGCAAAGAAGAGATTGCTGCACTTGCATTTTCTTCCGACCCTACTATTATCAAAACCTCAGCAGGACAAATTGCAGAATTTATGCGTCTTATGAATGAAACTTCTAACGAATTTCCACTAGATGGGTATTATGACATTAGAAGTTACATTAAGAGAATTCAAACTGAAGGGGCATATATCACAGAGGCTGAACTTTTTGAACTTTATAGGTCTGCACTTGCAGTTGGGGCTTTGGTTCGCTTCTTTAGAATGCTAGAAGTGAAAGATTTTCCACTTCTTATTTCTTTTGGCAGTCGTGTGGAAGCATTTCCAGAGGTAACACAATACCTTTCTCGCATTCTGGACAAATATGGCAACATAAAAGACTCTGCATCAAGTACTTTAGCACAAATACGCAGAGAAAAGCAAATGTTAAATGCCTCTATTTCAAAGCTCATAAACCAAATCATTCGCACCGCTCAAAGCAAAGGATTTGTTGAGAAAGACTGCTCACCTGTGCTTCGCGACGGTAGATTGGTAATCCCAGTTGCACCTGCATTTAAACGCAAACTTGGAGGTATTGTACACGACGAATCAGCCACAGGTAAGACTGTTTTCGTAGAACCAGCACAATTGGTGGAGGTAAACAACAAAATCAGAGAACTAGAGGCAGACGAACGCCGTGAAATCATTAAAATCTTGATAGAAGCGGCAAATTTCATCCGTCCATACAGCGAAGAACTTCTTTATAGCAACAAATTCTTGGCAGAGGCCGACGCACTTCGTGCAAAAGCCATATTTTCTACCAAAATAGGAGCTCGTTTGACCCAATGTGTAGAAAAACCACACTTAGATTGGAAAAATGCTATTCACCCTCTCCTACTTCTTTCATTTAGAGAACATTACAGAGAAAACGACATAGTTCCACTAAACATCACCCTACACGAAAACCAAAGAATTTTGCTTATCTCTGGACCAAATGCAGGGGGAAAATCTATTTGCATTAAAACAGTAGGTCTTTTGCAGTATATGTGGCAATGCGGATTGCTTATACCTGCCCTAGAAGATAGTGTAGTGGGTATTTTTGACAATATTTTCATTGATATAGGTGACGAACAGTCACTAGAAAACGACCTAAGTACCTATAGTTCGCACCTAAATAACATGAAATTCTTCCTAAAAAATGGAAATCACTCTACCCTGCTTATCATTGACGAGTTTGGTAGCGGAACAGAGCCACTTATTGGTGGAGCCATTGCGGAAGCAGAACTAAATAGGTTCAACGAAAACAAATGTTTTGGTGTAATCAACACTCACTATACAAACCTAAAACACTTTGCA